>OIYV01000004.1_pt1 | contig 254466 bp, 261 predicted proteins | sample 1588251 | NCBI WGS metagenome assembly OIYV01 (sample SAMN03283282) | human gut metagenome | biome: human-associated habitat; material: feces | host: Homo sapiens | place: Peru | collected 2012
ACGGATTAAGTATAGGAAACAAAGTCAATGTATTGCCGACATTAATTACTAAAAATTTAGACATGAAATACCTGGACGGAAGCAGCTTCACTGCACAAACATTAGATGGTCAAGGCAAACCACTAGCTAACCAAAATGTATCATTTAATGTAAATGGAGTATTTTACCACAAACTCACAGACAATAATGGTATTGCCAAATTAGGAATCAGACTGATGGCCGGTGAATACATTATAACTTCCTACTGGAATGATTTCCAAACAGGGAATACTATAAAAATATCTTAAAAAAAGAGGTTATTTAATTAATCTCTTTTTGAATTTTTTTTAGATAAATATATAAACTATTTTTTACATATACTTAATTGTCTTTTAGTTTGAACTTTAAATAAGTTTTTTTTAATCTTATGAGATGGCTTATTTTAGTTTTAAAAGATTTTATTAAAACTAAAAGGAGGTGAAAAAGATTAAATTAAGTCGAAAAATAATTATTACGTCTTTGTTAATGTTATTTTTCGTGATTATGGGATGCGTTTCTGCAAATGATTTATCAACATTAAGTGAAAATACTACTGTAACTAATATGACTGTTGGTGATGCACCGGATATTCCAGATGTGCCGGATATTCCAGATATTCCTGTTACTCCTGATGATCCGGAAACTGGTGATAATAATAATTCAGATGTGGTTAATTTGACTATATTTAACATTGATGAGTATTTTGTTAATGGTACTTTGGGAGTTGAGCATTCTAATACTAAATTTGTATTAACTCAAAACTTTGATAATTTAGGTCTTTTAAAAATTAAAGCAAATAATGTAACTGTTGTAGGTAATAATTTTACCTTGACAAATATTGCATTTTTGATTAATGGTAAAGATGTTACATTAACTAATTTCACATTAATTAATGAATTTGATTTTAAAGATGCTGACGGTGCTTCAATTCTTACATTGGCTGATAATACTTGTATACGTAATTGTGTTATAAATTATACTGTTCCTCGCGATACTGAAGGTTATGGTATTTCTGCAGTTGGAAGAAGAATCGCTCCAATTAGTGGTTTACAAGTTATTAACTGTACAATTAATTTTGAAGGTCATAATTATAAGACAAATACCTATTGTTATGCTTTAAAATTAAGTAATTGTCCTAATGCATTAATTGCAAATAATAGCATTTATACTCAACTTCCATTGAGGGATGTTAATTTTGGTGCAGTTGGAGCTACTTTAGACTCTGATTTTGTAGCAAGTGTAGGTATTGAGTATAGTAATAATTTAACATTTATTGGGAATATTGTTGCAAGTATTGTTAATAAAAGACCAGGAAGTTCTTTTCCTACATTAGATGGCATAATCATTGCTGATTCAAATAATTGTCTTATTAAAAATAACACTTTGTATATGGAAGATTTCGTAACTTTCCCAGGTCTTAATAATTATCTTTATGGTATTGATGTATGGCGTGTAAATAGTTTGACATTAGATTCTAATAATATAGCTATTTTAACAACTGGTGGGATGTTAGCTGCTGGTACTGCATACCCTATACAAATTACTGGACCTTCTAAGAGAATTAATATAACTAATAATGATTTATATTCAGTATCTAATGGGCCAAATATAGGAATTTATTCACAAAATTATTATGGTGATACTCAGTTGTATATTGCAAATAATAAGATTAATATTACTGGATTGGCAGGTAATCATAGTTGGGCACTTGTTGCAGGTATAGAAGCTCAAGATTCTAATGATACTATTGTTAATAATACAATTGAAGTTCATAGTGTTGCAGAAGTTAAGGATAATGATAATATTTATGGTATCAGTTATTCTCAATCAACTAAAGGTAACCATACTTTTATAATTAAAAATAATACAGTTACTAGTGAAGCAAAATATGCAATTTCGCTAATAAGTGCTGTAAATTCGGTTATTGTTGATAATTTATTAATATCTACTAGAAAAGATGCGAAAGCTAGTTATGATGCATTCAATACGAAAGGTGAATTTTATAATACCTCCTATTATAATAATCGTGTAGTTAATGCATTTGATTATTATGCGGAAATTTACAATCATGTTGATGGTGGTTTTGAATTTAATTATACGAGCCCTACTAATGTGAACAATTTGACAAATAAAGTTGATGGTTCAAAAATAAAACCATGGTTCCCTAGTTTCCCTAATAGGAATCCTTTACTTCCTAAACCTGGTGATGGAAGTAGTGTTATTGTAACCCCTGATGAGGATACTGATAAAGAAACTTCAAATATTCCGGACAGACCTGATGGTGATTCTGGTTATACAGATGTTCCTGATTTGTCCGGTGATGATGGCAATTCAAAAAATCCTTCTAATGGTACTAGTAGTACAGATAAAGATTCTAACAAATTAGGTTTAAGCTTGCTTAATGCTTTGATTAATTTCCTGACTTCAAATACAGATAGTGGAGATTCAAGATCTAACTCATATAGTGGTACTGTACGTACAAATACAAGTACTTCATCTAGTGATAGTCCAAGTCTTGAAGGAAATCCATCTCCAGCAAGTAGCACTAAATCATCTTCTGGATCAAATGCAAAAAGTACTGGAAGTTCTGTAGGTGAAGACAACGGACAATCTTCAAACAAAAAAGCATATGAGATTGATAAGAATATAATAAAGGATAATTCAAATACTATTGTCGCTTCTATTATATTGATTATAATCGTTGCATTCTTAATATTTGTTGGATATAAACGCAGAAAATTAAACGAAGAATAATTTAAAATTTAAATAGTCTTTTTGACTATTCTTTTTCTTTTTTTATAAAAAATAGTAAAAATGTAGGTTTATAATCTACCTACTTTAATTAAAGATTCAATAGGAACTTCTTCAATTTCAGAAAGTCCTGATTTATCAATTAGTACAGTAACAGCTATTGGTTCTCCACCATGATCTTTTACTGCATGAATAACTTCTTTTACAGTTTTACCACTAGTTATAACATCATCAACAATTACAACTTTTTTACCTTCAACAGATCCGAAGTTTGTACTTATAGCTCCTTCACCGTCATCTTTTTCTTTTCTGTGTTTGTGTGGGTGGTATACTGCAAGTGAGGTTTCAACTTCACTCATATCTTCTAAAAAGTCAGCCATCATAGTTGCAAATGGCACTCCGCTAACAGCTATTCCAAGTATTACTTCAGCTTCTCCATGTGATAATGCCATGTCACTTAAAGCTCCTGAAACATATCTTAAACGAGTTGAATTTCCACCTAAGCTTTTCCAATTTATAAAAAAGTCAACAGGAGCTTCTGGTTTTTCTTCAGCAGGTTTTTGAAGAGTTAACCATCTGGCTGTATCCATACTCACATTAAGTTCGTCAGCTATCTCTCCAGTTGTAAAACCATGTTGCCTAAGCTCTTGAGCTTTTTTAATTAATTTTTCTTTCATCAAAACCACCTATTCAAGTTCATTAAAGCTAATAGGCCTATGTTCTTTTGAGGATTTAGTAGCAGCTATTACCATTTTAAGTGCTTTAAGACCATCTTCACCAGTAATTTCCGGTTCAGTTTCATTAACAACTGAAGTTAAAAATGATCTTAATTCTTCTTTCAATGGTTCTTCATGTTTAATATCAATATCTTGAGCAAATTTACCATATACGTCAATACTTTGTTCGATATAGTCTACTGAAATGATTCCGTCAGTTCCAGTAATTTCAATTTGTCTCCTTTTGTATGGAGTTAACCAGTTTACTTCGAGAATTCCTGTAGATTCATTTTTAAAGTTAATCATGATTTCTGCATGGTCTTCAAATTCACATTTTTCTAAGATACTATTCATAGTACCGTAAACTTGAATGACCTCTTCATCAAATAAATAATTCATTACATCTAAATCATGAATAGCTAAATCGATAGTTACTCCAACATCTTTTATTCTTGGAGGGAATGGGCCTACTCTTTTTGCAGATGCAGATACAATATCTCCAATAACATCATTGTCAATGAGTTCTTTAGCTTTTTGAACAGCTGGATTGAATCTTTCCACATGTCCAGTTGCTAAAATAACTCCAGCTTCTTTTGCAGCAGAAATCATGTCTTCTGCTTCTTTTAGGGTAAAAGCTATTGGTTTTTCAACTAATACATGTTTTCCATATTTAATAGCTTCCATTACAACATCATGGTGGAAGGTAGTTGGAACACATACACTAACTACTTCTATTTCAGGATCTTTGAGTAAGTCTTCATAATCAGTGAAACCTTTTGCATCATATTTTTTAGCTACTTTATTTAATGTTCTTTCACTTACATCACTAACAGCAACTAAATTAGCTTCTTCTAATTTATAATATACACGTGCATGGTTGTATCCCATTGCACCTACTCCAATAACTCCTACATTAACTGTTCTCAATTTTATTCCTCCAATTAAACATAATCCTTAAAAATTTTTCCTATTTTTGTACCAAATTGGATGGCATCTCTTATTGATCCTTTTTCACTATGTTCTTTTAGAACTTCTCCTTCTTTGGTTAATAGGATTGAGTATATACAAAATTGTTTGTCTTTCATTTGTGCTATAGCACCAATTGGCCATTGACAACCTACACCTAGTTCTTCAAGCACTTGTTTTTCAGCAAGCACTTCTTGCCTGGACTGATAGTCATTTAATTTAGAAATAATTTCTTTTTTATCAGAATCTTTTCTAGTTATAATAGCTAGTGCTCCTTGACCTGCAGCAGGAGTGATATAATCTAGAGGAAACACTGTTTTTATGTGCTGTGTAAGATTTAATCTTATTAATCCTGCCTGAGCCATAATTGTTGCATCTAAATCACTATCATTAACTTTACTGATTCTGGTTTCAATATTACCTCTAATTGGTTTAAGTTCGAAGTTTTTATTGTGGTAATTACAAAAAGCTTCTCTTCTAAGGCTACTAGTTCCAAGTTTGGACTTGGGACCTAGTTCATTCCAGTTTTTATTAGAGATTAATACTTCATTTGGAGCTACACGTTTTGGAACTGCAACTATTTCAAGTTCTTCATCTAATTCAGTTGGTAAATCTTTAAAACTATGTACAGCAAAATCTATTTCTTCTTCAAGTAATGCTTTATCAAGTTCTTTAGTAAAAAGACCTTTTGCATCCATGTTGTATAATTGAGAATTAGTTATTTTGTCGCCTTTTGTTTTAATTATGTTAACATCAATGTTTTCATGAGTAATTGATGCTAAATCTTTACAAACTTGATTAGTTTGTGCAAGTGCTAATTGACTTCCTCTTGTTCCAACATTCAAAATATAATCTCCAATTTAAAAGTATTATTTCTAATTTAATAATAAATTTTAACTTATAACTATCATTAAATTACAAATTATAATATTTAGCTAATATTTATTAAATGTTTCAATTTTATGTAAAACTAATGTTACATTTTTTACTATCTTTTATTAAGTTTTCTATAATCTGAGCGATAAATTAAAAGCAAGTTTTTATTATTGTGTATAGCTTGTTTATAAACATCATGGAAGTTTTTTGAATATTCTACTTTTTTATTCATTTTTTTTAAAATTCCTTCACCTACTTCTCCGGTTAAAATGATATTGTAATCAAGAGTGTTTAAATAGGCGCTGACTTTAGATTCATCAATTTCTTCACAGGTTATTCCGTAATCTCCGCCAATGGCAATGTAATAGTCATCTAAATTATTTATCATGTTTATAGACTCTTCAATAGCTTTTGTATTGATTCCAGGATTGATTTCTTCTATGATTGTTGAATTTTCAATGATTTTTTTATTGGTTCTTCCTTTAATTCCTTTATAATTAGCTAATCCTTTAATAATTTTTTCTTTTGGAATATTTAATGATAAACAAGTTGTAATAACTCCTAAAACATTTTGCACATGGTGTTTTCCAGGAGCAAATGTTTCAATCTGAAATTCTCCAGAGATTACTTCATTATTGGTGGTTATTATATTGTTATAACTTACATTAATCTTTGTTTTATCTAAATCATATTCTATGTCTTTAATCGTTACATCGGCATAGTTTTTTATGGAAAATGTATTTATCTTTTTATGGCTGATGTTTTTGTAAAATTTATCTAATGTTTCTTTTTGGATAGCTACGATGCTGCAATTAAATATTTGACTTTTAGCTGCACTGGCAGTTCTTTTATTTTTAGCTATTGGATAATTTTCAACGATATTTGTTAAAAGACCTACATCTCCAATTCCGCTGACTCCGAGAGAACTTTCAAAAATAGCACAGCCATATTTTTTAAGATTTTGGCTATCACATTTACCTGCAGCTATTTCACATATTGGGTTGGCTATTTTATATGCAAGGTCAATTGTTTCTTTAATATTTGCAGGAGTAATTGATATATTCTGTTTTAATGTTTTTTTCACTCCGTTTTCATATAATAATGCACCTAAGCTGGATAAAATTAGAGGGTTTTTATCAATTAAAATTTCTTTAAGCATAAAAACACAGCTGGTTTTTCCTTTAACTCCAGTAACTTCAATTTTGGGAATGTCATTGCCCCAGTTTTTCAGAAGTTCTTTAATTATTTCGTGATGGGTTAAAAAAGTATAATTTAGGGAAGGATTATACTTTTCAATATCTCTTTTAGTTAAAGGCAAATGAACAGGATAGATTACTCTTAAATTTCCATTTAGGTTATTTAAATAGTCCAAATCTATGACTTTAACATTATAAACCTCTAGCATTTTTTTATCAACACTTTTCAAAGTGTTGTAAATGTCATAGGCATAGACTGTTTCGTCTTTTTTTGCAAGACTGACGGCTATTTTTACTCCGCCATGTGTCATGTCAATTACGAGGTTGTTCATTAGTTGTTAATGCCTCCTTCATTTAACTTGTCTTTAACTTTTTTATAGAAGCATTTATTTGAGTTTCTTATGAAGTAAACGTGTTTGTCTGATTTTTTGAATCTGATTTCTTCCTGGTATTCTGCTTCTTCATTTATTTGACCGTCCATTACAAATACTGCAGTTTTACCTTTTTTAAGTAATTTGACAATAATTTCACTTTCATCAGATACAATAAATGGCCTTACTCCTAGTTTATATGGGCAAATTGGGATAATGATAAATCCCCCAACATTCGGATCAACAATTGGACCTCCTGCAGACATGGAATATGCTGTAGATCCGCTTGGAGTTGATATGATGAGACCGTCAGCTCTGAATTCTTCAATAATTTCTCCATCTACCTGTACCTGGAAGTGAAGCATTTTTGAAGGTTCGTCAGTCATTACAACAACTTCATTCAGTGCAGAATAATGATGGTTTTCATGTGAAACAACTAATTTTGTTCTTTTTTCCAGGTAATATTCTCCTTTTAAGATTTTTTTAAGTGAATCAAATGTTTCATTAACTTCAATTTCAGTTAAAAATCCAACAGTACCCATATTGATTCCGAATATCGGTATTTCTTCAGTCATTTTAGTTTGTGTTCTTAAAAGTGTTCCGTCTCCACCGAGAATAATTGCCATATCACTTTTAAAGTCTTGTATGGTTCGTGAGAGCAATTTAAATTCAATATTAAAGTTTAAATTTTTTAACTGGTCCTTTAATTCAGGATGTTCTTTTATGGTCGTGTTGATTATATTTTTCAAATTAGGGTCTTTTTTAAGCTTTTCAAGTTTTCTGGCCAATGATCTTTCAATAACTACATCAATACCGTTATTTAAAAGATAATCTATAATTTTTACAGAGAATAATATTGCATGATATTCATCTACACGGCTCACTACCCCGACTTCTCCGATAACATCACTTTCATTGTCATTTAAGATATCGATTATCTGTTTGTGGAGTATATTGTTATTTGCTGCAACAACAATTGTTCTTTCATAAATACTTAATTTATTGTCCAGTTTTTCACCGTATTTGTCGGTAATAATTCCTCCTGCTTCTTCAACAATCAATTTAGATGCTGCAATGTCTATTATTCTGCTGCCTCTCAAATCAAGAAATGCATCATATCTTCCACTGGCCACATATGAAAGTTCTAAAACAACAGAACCTAAAACACGCATACGTCTTGCATTATCAACTAATTTGGAAGCGGCTTTGGTTCCACTTTTAGTAAAACCTCCGAGGGACATGTCACTGATGTTTACAATGTTGGAAGGGTGTACTTCTTCATTATTTAACCAGCATCCTTTTCCTTTTTCAGCTTCAAAGAAATTGCCGTTTCCAAAGTTGCTGATAAAACCTAGTTCAACATCATTTAATGTAGCTAATCTGCCATCAGGAACATTTGCAACTGCTATTGAAATTCCATAAGCAGGTATTTCTTTAATTGCATTGCTTGTACCGTCAATCGGATCTATTAAGAAGATGAATTTAGGTTTTTGCTCCGGAGTTAAATCAGTTCTTCTAAGTTCCTGAGTTATAACAACACTTTCTTTTTTTCCATGTCCAACTTTCAGCTCTCCAATTTCTTCACTGATGATGTAGGAGTTTATAGGAGCATTTTTTAAAATATTAATTACCTGATCTTCAGCTATAACATCAATATATGATGTTGGGGTGCCGTCAGCCCCCATTTTAACTTTTTCTCCAGATTCAGGTTTTCCAACATATGGTCTAATAGCTCTGCCTACCTCTTTTATAATCTCGTAACAAAGATCTGTAGCTATTTTTTTATCTTTTGCATCCATATTTTATCCCTCAATTATTTCATCGTTTAAATAAACAACTGAAGCTACAACTGAAGCTACATTTTCAACAGTTGTGCTGGCTGACTCAATTATAATCTCTTTAATTTCCACTCCACGTTTTTCCATCATGTAGTTTACCATGAAATTAGCTTCTTCGATTAAATCCTGTTTGTCTTTGTTTGTTCCAGTTGTTTCAACTACACAGCCTAATTTTTCCCCAATAGCTACTGCAACAACTGCAGTTATTGTATCTCCCGGTTTACTTGAGGTAACTGAAGAAAGCACACAATTAACCATAGCTCCAGGTTTGAGTTTTGGCAGATCTTTAACTTGTGTGTTTTTTCCAAGCATACTTGATACTTTAATTAAATTGACATCTCCTATTCCGGCATCAGCTAATGCATTGTCAAATGCATTTAACCTTGTTGGACCCTCATCTTTTCCTGATACAATAGCTATTTTCATTTTTATCACTTTGTTTTAAATTTGTAATTTCTATTTAATATTTATTATTGAAGTCCTACTTGTTAAAACGAATAATTTATATAAAATGTTGGATAGAATTATTATTAATCTAAAATAATTCTTATTATAGATTACTTATTTGAATCTATTTTTTAATTTATGGAGGAAAATTAATGTCAACAAAAGTTGTAGAGATTAAAACATTAAAAGTTGGTAAATATATCGTATTAGGTGGGGAAGCATCTAAAATCACAAGTTTAACTACTTCATCCCCAGGTAAACATGGTGCTGCTAAAGCTAGATTAGAAGCTGTAGGTATTTTCGATAACCAAAAAAGAAGTATTGTTAAACCTGTAGATACCAAAGTAGATATTCCAATTATCGATAAAAGGGTTGGTCAGGTATTATCTATTCAAGGTAACAATGTTCAATTAATGGATATGGAAAACTACGACACTTTAGATTTACCTATGCCTGAAGAATTAAAAGACCAAATCACTGAAGGTATTGAAGTAGATTACATCGTAGCTTTAGGAAATATGAAAATTATGAGAACTAAATAATTTTATTTAGTTCTTTTTTGATTTATTATGCTTTTAAACACATATGAACCATGGAAATTTGCTTTTTCCCAGGAAGAAATTGATTTTAACAACCTTAAAGAGGGTGCTTGGGGAATAATTGGTGTTCCGTTTGACAGTACAACATCTTATCATCCTGGTTCACGTTTTGGACCTATAGTAGTTAGAGAAGCTTCCTATGGGTTTGAAAAATATAATACTATTTTTAATACACAATTGGACAATATTTTTTACGATTTCGGAGACGTAAATGTTGTTTTTGGAAACTGTAAAAAAACATGTGACATAATTGAAGATACTGTTAACGAACTGTCTGATTTAAAAATCAAACCATTGACTATTGGGGGAGAACATAGTTTAACTATTGGTGTTCTTAATTCATTAACTGAAAAATATGATGATTTGACTGTTGTCCATTTAGATGCTCATAGGGATCTGGCAGATACTTTTATTGGAGAGGAATATTCTCATGCCAGTGTTATGAAAAGGGTTCATGAAATGAGCATTAAGGAATTGATTCAGATAGGTATCAGGTCAGCTTCAAAGGAAGAGGAGGATTTTGTTGAAAATCACTCTAACATTATGACATTTAAAAGTAATGAAGTATTCAGTCATCTTGATAATATAGAATATTATTTAAGTGCTGTGGACACTCCAATTTATCTCTCTATCGATATGGATGTTTTTGACCCGTCTGTTGCTCCAACTGTTGGCAACCCAACTCCTGGTGGAATATTATATGATCATATAGAAGCAATACTCAAAACTTTATCTTTAAAAAATGTTGTTGGTATGGATGTTGTTGAAACAGCTGGTGACAGATTAGGGGATATTACTGCAGTTCTGGCTTCAAAAATAATTTATGATTTTTTATCATTATTGTGATAACTTGTTTTTATTTTTAATCTGATTTGACTTTTATTATTTTATTCATCATCCTTTTTTAGAATTTTTAGTTGATTATCTGCTTTTTTTATAAAAAATTAATATGGAATTATTTAAATATTAGCTTAAAGTAAAATTAAAATATTAATAATTAATTAATTAGGAGCAAAAATTATGAATAGTAGAACAATTGAACTTTCTGGTCATGTTATTGATTCATTAACTTTACCAAAAGCTCTGGATATTATCATGGATAAAGGTGGAGATTTTGATTTCTTAGAATTTGATGTAGGTAAAAGAAAAACTGATACTAGTAAGGTTAAGATGGCTGTTTATGCAGAGTCTATCGACCTTTTAAATTCTATTTTAGATGAATTGTCAGTATTAGGTGCATCAATATCTGAATTAAAAGAGGTTGAATTAGTTGCATCTTCAAAAGATAAAGTTGCTCCGGAAGGTTTTTATTCTACTTCAAATCATACAACTCATATTCTCTATAAAGGTAATTGGATAGTTGTTGAAAACATTGAGATGGATTGTTTAATCTGTGTTGATGAAAAGAATTCTCGTGCATCAGTTAAACCGATAGCAGAGATTAAGGCAGGAGATATGATTGTTGTTGGTCGTGATGGAATAAAAGTTACACCACCTCAAAGGTCCAGAGAAAAAAGCGGAACTTTTGAATTTATGAACAGTGATGTTTCTTCTGAAAAACCATTGATGAATTTAATCAGGGGAATTGCAAAGGAAATTAAAGAAATCAAAAGTAAAGGCGGTAAAATAGCTATTGTTGGGGGTCCGGCTATTGTACATACAGGATCAGGTAAATATCTGGCGGCTTTAATTAGGGAAGGATATATTGATTCTCTTCTTGCAGGTAATGCACTGGCTACTCACGATATTGAAAGCAATATTTTTGGAACTTCCCTGGGTATTGAAGTGGAAACAGGAGAAATTATAGCTCATGGGCATACTCATCATATGAGGGCTATTAATAAAATTAACCGTTCAGGATCAATTAAACAGGCTGTTGAAGATGGCACATTAACTGGCGGAATCATGTATGAATGTATTAAAAAGGATATTCCGTATGTTTTGGCAGGTTCTATTCGTGATGACGGTCCTCTGCCTGATGTAATAACTGACACTGCCGAGTCACAAAAATTAATGCGTAAACAGGCTCAGGAAGTGGATATGGTAATTATGATAGCTACCATGTTGCATTCAATAGCTATGGGTAATTTACTTCCTTCAAAAGTTAAAAGTATCTGTGTAGATATTAATCCGGCTACTGTTACCAAATTATCTGACAGGGGAAGTGCTCAGGTAGTTAGTATTGTAACTGATATAGGTACATTTTTACCTCTTTTATATGAATCCCTACATGAAAGTGATTAGATGCAATTCAGTGCATATATGTTAGATGTTATAACTGATTCAATTTATCCAGCACGTATTTCAGTTGAAGACGGATTTTTTAAAGAAATACTTCCTATTGTCATTAACGATGACAGTGAATTGGATATTCAGGGGATTATTCTTCCGGGATTTATTGATTCCCATATCCATATTGAAAGTACAATGCTTACTCCTGCACAGTTTGCAAAACTGGCTGTAAGGTTCGGTACTACTTCAGTTGTTTGTGATCCTCATGAAATAGCTAATGTTGCAGGTACTGACGGGATAGATTTCATGATTGAAAATTCAAAATCTGTTCCTTTTAATTTTTATTTTTCAATTCCTTCCTGTGTTCCTGCAACCTGTTTTGAAACATCAGGAGCTATTCTGGACGGCGAAACTATAGGAGAACTTCTTAAAAAAGATGAGGCTGTTGCACTTGGTGAAATGATGAATTTTCCAGGTGTGATAAATGGAGATGAGGAAGTTTTGGCCAAACTGGAAAAGGCAAAAGAACTTGGAAAACCTATAGACGGTCATGCGCCTCTGCTTTCTGGAAAAGATTTGGATAAATATATTGGTGAACATATCTCTACTGACCATGAATGCAGCAATTTTGCAGAAGCTATTGAGAAAAAAGAAAAAGGTATGAAAATAATGGTTCGTGAAGGGTCTTCTGCTAAAAATATGGAAGCTCTTTTTGATTTTAGCGACAGATTAGAATACTGGAAAAATCACGAAAGTTTTGGAAAAATGCCCAATGAAGTTCTGGAAAAAAGAATACATCTGCCTATTTTTGATTTTATAGTAAGTGATGACAAACACACTACTGACTTAATTAAAGGTCATTTAAATGAATCCATTAAAAAAGCCATTGATTTGGAAGTCAGCCCTATAAGTGCAATTGAAATGGTTACAGTTAATCCGTCAACACATTATAATTTAAATACAGGGGCTATTGTAAAAGGAATGCAGGCAGATTATGTTGTTGTAGACAATCTGAATGATTTAAATATTTTAAAGACATATGTTGCAGGCAAATGTGTTTTTGATGGTAAAGATGTTTTATTTGATGTGAATGAAACAGAATTCAAAAATACTTTTGATGTTTCCAAAAAAGAGTCTGAGGATTTTGAAATTTCCTGTGATAAGTCATCAGTTGATGTTAATGTAATCAGATGTTTCAATGGTGAATTAATAACTGAAGCTGAAAGTGCAACATTAAAAACTAAAAACGGATTTGTACATCCTGATTTGGAAGAGGATGTTTTAAAAATAGCTGTTGTTGAGCGTTATGGTGGAAATTCAATAGCCAACGGATTTATAACTGGATTTAATCTTAAAAAAGGAGCAATTGCCTCTTCTGTAGCTCATGATTCCCATAATATTGTAGTTGTAGGAACAAATACTAAGGACATGGCAAAAGCAGTTAACTGTTTGATAGATAATGAAGGCGGTTTTGCTATTGTTGACGGTGATTTTGAAGATTCTTTAGCCTTGCCTATTGCAGGTTTAATGACTAATGAAGACAGCTATGAAGTAGCTGAAAAATTAGAGAATTTGCAAAAAACAGCTGCTGATTTCGGGTGCAAACTGGATTCTCCGTTTATGACTATGTCATTTATGGCTCTTTTAGTAATTCCAGCTATCAAAATATCTGATAAAGGTTTATTTGACTGTATAAACTTTGAATTTATTGATGTAATTAAAAATTAGGGGGAATACCCTTTTTTTATTAATTCTTTTTTTATTTCATGGATTGCTTTTTGTTCTTCTTTTGATCCGACTTTATTGATTACTCTTTTTGCTTCCCTAAATCTTCCAAGATAATATTCTTTTTGTTCATCACCAACCATATCTATTCTTGTAAAATTAACTAAAGTTTCTATAAGCAGCCCCATGGCACGGTTGATAGCTTTTATATTTTTATTAATTACAAGTGATGTAACTTTGGCTTTTATAACAATAGCTTTTGAGTTACTTTTAATCGGATCGCTTCTTTTAACAGCTTCTATTAAGTCAGTAACTTCACATTTAAAATAGCTTTCAATATTTTTAATGGAATTGTTTTCATCAAAATAATTTTCTGGAAGGTTATCAATTGTTGAAAGGGTGAAAAGTTGTGGATTTTCAGTAATATTTACAGTAAATTCCTTTTGAGAAATAATGTTTTCTAAAGTGGTGCTTCCTTTGAATATACGACATATTATGCTGTCTTTGCCGGTACAGATAACTCCAATTGGGGCGGCATTTCTTTTGCCCTCAGGGCTTATTGTAGTTATTATTGTTTCGTATTGTCTTCCTTTTTCCATTCCAACTAAAGATAAATTTATTTCCATATTTATAAGTTTAATAATATTTACTTAATTAAAGTATCGATTTTTAAAAAACATTTTTATATGTTAATAAACAATATTATAAGTATTATATATTAATTTTAAGGAGTTTAAGCAATGAACTATAAAATGTATGATGAAATGATGGAGCAACCTGATTCACTTAGAAAGACATTTGCAAGTGAAATGTCTAAAATGGACAGTGTTTCAGAAGCTGTATCAAAAGCAGATAAAATTTATTTAATTGGTTGTGGTAGTTCTATTTCTACATGTTACAGTGTTAGGGATGCATTAAGAATGTCCTGTGACATGAGTGTAGAAGTATTTACCGGCTATGAGTTTTATTACAATAAAAAATTAATCAACGGGGAAAATTCAGTAGCTATTTTCACATCACAATCCGGTGAAACTGCAGATACTTTGGCATCTCTTAAAAGAGCTAATGAATATGGAATTCAGACTGTTTCAATTTCTAATGAACCTGATAGTTCAATGATAAAAGAAGCTAAAACTCCAATTATAACACAATGTGAAAGGGAAACAGCAATTCTTGGAACTAAAACATATGTAACTCAATTGGCTTGTCTTTATCAGATTTTATTTAAAGGGTCTGATTATGATAAGGCAGATGAACTGTTAGGTGATTTGAAACATATTCCGGATATTATTGAAGAATTATTAAAAACAACTGAAGAAGATAATAAAAAATTAGCTGAAGAGTTTAAAGATGAAGATATATTCTACTGTTTAGGTAGCGGACCTAACTTTGGTCTTTCTTTTAAATTAGCTATGACTATGCTTATGGAAGGAGCAATTAAACATGCATGTCCTCTTTATTCTGCAGAATTTAGACATGGTTTAATAGAACGTGCAGAAAAAGATGTTCCGATTATTTTCCTGCATTCAGGTTTTGAATCAGATGAAATAACTGACAAAGCTATTGAATTTTCTAAAAATTTAGAATTAAAATCTATTGTTTATAATTTGGAAGATTATGCAGACATCAATCCGTTATTATCTCCATTAATATTTGTAGTTCCTTTGGAATGGTTTGTTTATTATTTGGCACATTTTAATGGTGAAGACCCTGGTGCTACAAGACACATAGGAAAAGTCAGATATTAATTTTTTTAATTTAAAAAAAGAAAGTTGTAGAAAATTTATTCTACATTAATTTTATTTTTTGGTGTTTTTAATTTAGGAATAGTTATTAAAACTGTTCCGTTGTTGAATTTTGCACTGATTTTATCAATTTCAATATTGTTGCTGAATCTGATGCTTTTGCTGCATCTTCCTTGTTTTATATCTGAAATTAAAACAGTTTTATCTTCTTCTTCAATTTCTTCAATATATGGTTTGAAAGTAGCTACAATTGAAATGTCTTTGTCTCCAGCTTCAATATCAATTTCTTCTTTTTCAATACCTGGAACATCTACTTTCAAGTAGTATTTTTCTTCAGTTTCTATTAAATCAACATCTAAGCTGTGGATGGTTGCTTTTTTATAATCATCAATTTTCTGATCAATTATTTTTTGAATTGATTTAATACCTTCTTGAAGATCATCAAAGCCTCTGGATAAATCTTCTGTCATTTTTCCAGCCATATTTTTTGTCTGTTCCCTTTTTTCGTTTAATTTTTCCTTGCGGTAATTGATTTTTTCTTCAGCTTTTTCTTTGTGTTCGTCAATTTTTTCTTCAGCTTTTTCTTTGCCTTCGCTAATTTTGGTTTCGATTATATCTTTCTCTACCATATTTGTGACTCCTTATGTTTAATTAAATTTAATTGTTATTATGGACTTTTAATATATAAAGATATCTTTAATATTCATCTTCTTCATTTCTTTCTATTTTTTTAACAGAGTCTAAAACTTTATTTATTTTATCAATACCTTCTCCTTCAATAGCTGATATAAAAATGGAGTTATCTAATTCATCTACATACTGTTCTACATAGCTGGTGTCTTCAATAAGATCCATTTTATTAAATAGGTAGATTACAGGAATGTTGTCAAATATTTTTTCAATCTGTTTTAATAAATTGTACTGACTTTCCAGACCAAATCCGCAGGTTTCAGATGCATCAAAAATAAATAAAATAGCATCCGCCAAATGTTCCAAAGCTACTATTGCATTTAATTCAATATCATTCATTTCTAAAACCGGTCTGTCTAAAAGTCCTGGAGTGTCAATAATTTGAATACTTTTCCAATGTCTTTCCACATGTCCTATTTGAATACCTTTGGTTGTAAACGGATAGTTGGCTATTTGGGGGTCTGCTCCAGATATCTGGTTAAGAAGTGTGGATTTTCCTACATTTGGAAATCCTGCTATTACAATTGTTGTTGCATCAAAGTCAATTGTAGGCATATTTCTTAAGTTAGCTTTTGCAAAATCCAGAAAATCCAAATCCTTTTTGATTTTGTTTACAACAGATGCAATTCTACCATATGCTTGTTTTTGAAGGGTAGTTGCTTTTTCTGATGGATTTTTTCTGATTTTGCTCCCATATTCTTTTTCAAGTTGTGTTAAAATACCATAAGCCCAGTTAAGCCCTCCAAGAGCCTGTTTCATATCATCTACACCAACAGTAATGTCAATGTAATCCTGATAGAATGGGGGAAGGTCTTCTATATCTGGAACACTATCTAAAATGGATTTTAATTTGTCTTTGATTACCTGACAAGAAGTTATAACTCTTCTTTCTTCAATTCTTTTTCCTTTCAGATGTTTAGGTATTTTCTGTGTTCTCATTAAATCTGCCTGTTTTTTCCCTCTGCTAAATCCTTTGTCAAGTAATTCATCAGGAGTAGGTATTGTAGGTATCATCATTATATCACTTTAAATATCAGTTACTTATACTGCTTCTCTTTCAATATTTATATAATATTCTTTAGCTAGGATGCTTAATTAAATTTATGGGTAATGTTTAATTAAAAGTTGTTTCAATATTATTTATAAGATATTAGTTTAAACATACATAAAATAATTTGTTAATGCTGTTTACAACCGTTAATGTTTTTTGGACTTTTAAGAGAATCTTTTACATTTAATTAAGGAGGATAAGAATTGAAAGAATATCATCAAATTGAAGATTTGCCAATTGAATTAAAAAATGAACTTAAAGACAATTCTTCTTTTTTTGATAATTTTGAGGGTAAATCATTAGACGAACAACAAAGAATAGTCTGTGTTTTGAATGATTGTGATTTGGAAATTATTGCAGGTGCAGGAACTGGTAAAACTCATACATTACTTGCTAAAGCAGAATATTTGATTGAAAAGAAAAATATTTCTCCTGATGATATTTTATTTTTATCATTTTCAAAATCTTGTGTAGAAGAATTAATTGAAAAATTAAATTATGATGTTCCTACAAGTACAATTCATTCTTTTGGGCTGTCGTTAATCAATGAGTACAGGGATAAAGAAGTATATGATGGTAGAGGTTTTAAAAAGATTTTTGAGGAGTATTTAAAAACAGCATCAGATAAACAAATAGATGATATAACAACTTACTGTGAAAATAATCTTAACTCTCACGATATGATTAAATTAATAGAGTTGGATCGGGAAATTGAAAAATTTAATCATTTAATTTCAAAATCGAATATTTCTTCAAGAATTAAAAGTTTCATTGATTTATTTAAAGGTAAAGGATATGTTGCTTCTGATTTTAAAAAGATTAAATCTAAATGTAAACATGACTTTGAAACTAATAATGGCGGATATTATACAAATAAAAATTATTTAAATAACATGGCTTTTATTCAGATAGTTGAATCAGTCTTTAGGTTTTATGAGGGTTACCTTTTTAGAAATCATTTAATTGACTTTAATGACATGATTAACAAAGCAATTGAATTGATTGAAAAGGAAGGAATATTCAATAATTTTAAATATATTTTTGTTGATGAATATCAGGATATCTCTTATAAAAATTTTCAGTTTATAAAAACTCTCAAACAAGCTTGTAATGCTCATTTGGTTGTTGTTGGGGATGATTGGCAATCTATTTATGGTTTCAGAGATAGTGATATTACTCTGTTTAATGATTTTTGTGATTATTTCCCAAATGCAAATAGGGTTTTCATTGAAAAAACTTACAGAAATCCTCAGGAATTAATTGACATTGCAGGTAATTTTATAATGAAAAATGAGTCACAATTTAAAAAATCATTAAAATCAGATAAATCTATTGAAAAACCTGTAAAAATAATTTTTGATAGTGATTCAGATTCAATTTATAATCTCATTTATAATTTATCAAAAGATAATGAAAAGGTATTCATTTTAGGCAGGTATAATGGGGATATTGATAAGTTTATATTTGATACTGACTTAGTTAAAAAATCAAAAGGTAGTTATAAACAAATAACAAATGATTATGAAAGTATAAAGAATGTGGAATATCGTACAATTCATAAAGCAAAAGGTCTTGAAGCAGATTATGTAGTTTTAATCAATGTTTTTAATAGGGATTGGGGATTTCCTAATAAATTTTATCCACCATATTTCGTGAATTTAATACAGGATTGGGATTATGATAAAAAATTGGAAGAAGAACGTAGATTGTTTTATGTTGCTATTACTCGTGCTAAAAAAGGAGTTTATATATTTACAGAAGATTATAATCAGTCTGAATATATTGATGAATTAATAGATGAAAATAATTTAGAATTAATTTATAGTGATGATTTTAACCGATTTAAGGAATTTGATAGTGTAGAGGAGGAAGATGTTAAAGCTAATTTAATTGATTTAAGCGATTTTGATAATTCTAAAGGTATTGAAATTAAAGCTAATCAGAAGGATTTTGGAAATAAGCTCCTTAAATCAAGAAAGTATGATGAAGCAGAAGATTTTTATAAAAAATTAATAACTAATATGTATTTTTTAAATGATTATTATCCGTATAGAAAATTAGTTGAAGTATATTATAAGAAAAGAGATAATTTGAATGTTATAAACACAGTTGAAGAATTTTTTAAAAGTGGACGATTTTGTAATGAATCACAGGTATTGTGGTTTGAATCAAAATATAAAAAAGCATGTAAGTACTCTGGTCATAGTTTTTCTAATTTTGACGTATGTTTGGATTATTTTAATGAACATGGCCGTAAAAATAAAGACAAACAAAATGAACCTGTTCCAATTGCAGCAAGAATTCAAAGTGGTGGAAGAAAGGTAAAAATTATTTCTCAGGAGGCACATAATATAAAATCTGAATATCATGAGTTAAGCCTTAAATATAAATCTGCCAGATCTAGTAAAAAAGCATTATATTTTTTCGAGCAGTTATGGGATAGAAAAGAGTTTACAAAAAATTTAACTGCATATAAAAGATTATGTTCATTATATTATGATACACAACAATATGAAAAAGTAATAGAAGTTGCAAAGGAATATTTTAATAGTGATGCCCGTAAAACTAAATCAAGTCCTGCTTGGTTTAATAAAAAAATTGCAGAAGCTAGTAAAAAATTAGATAAATCTCCAGTAAACGAATCATCGGATTATATTAAAACAACTAACTTATCAAATGATGAATTATTATTTAAATATGCTGATTTATATGAAAAAGGATTATTGACTAAATATGAATTTGATAGAAAGAAAAAGGAATTATTATTTAATGATGATTGATGGGATATTTTCAGAAAATTTAGTGAAAATCCCATTTGTCACCACTATAAGTAATGTTACTTTATTATTTAAATATTTGTCCCTGGAATGTGTATACATCACAGCTTTCATCTAAATAGCTGTCTGCACTAATTCCTGCTTTCATACATGTATGTTCTAAAAAAGTTTCTACATCAAAGTTATTTTCAGTTGCTACTTGAGGAAGCAGCAATCCTTTTGAATATCCTTTTTTAATCATTAATCCGTCTTTGCCGATTTTGATATTGTTTAGATATTCACTTGGATGTGCAATTTCCATTAATTGGGGTTTTGTTAAAACTGTAACCTCAAATTCCAGATTACCGTATTCTTCAGGAATTACCTGAGGAAATCTCGGGTCCTCAGATGCCGCTGCAATTGCTACACTGATTGTTGCCTGAATTGCACTTTCAATAGGTTCAGGATATCCGATACATCCTCTTAACTGATTATTTTTGTTTAAAGTTACAAAAACACCTAATTTTTCTTTAAGTTCTTCAGGACAGTCTTCAGGAACAAGAATTTGTTTACCGGTTTCAAGATAAGTTTTTACCGCTTTTTTAGCTATATTTAACAAATATTCTCCATGTTCTTGGCTTATCATTTTTATTACACCTCTTTATTAGCTACTTCCGCCAACTAAAGCATTTAAAATTCTTGTATGTGGTCCGCCGTCACCTACCGGTGCAGTCTGACCGTCTTTTCCACAGAATCCAACACTTAGTTCAAAGTCATTGCCGATAGCGTCAACATTTTTTAGGGTTTCCAATATATTTCCTGATAATGAAACGTCTCTTAACGGAGTGGTTATTTCTCCATTTTCTATTTTAAATCCTTCTGCAGCATTGAACTGGAATATTCCTTTTCCAGTATCAACTTGTCCGCCTCTTGAGCCTTTAAGATAAATTCCGTCAGGAATATCTTCTATCAGCTCTTCAAAAGACATCTCTCCAGGTTTTAAGTAAGTGTTACTCATTCTTACAATTGGTTTGTCAGCTATTATTGATCTTGCATTTCCTGAAGATTTCATATTTAATTTTGATGCTGTTTCTCTTGAATTTAAAAGAGATATTAATTTACCGTCTTTTACTAAATGATTAGGTTTGGTTTTAACTCCTTCCACATCATAAGGATAATATCCGAATCCGTCTTTTAAGCTTGCATCATCGTAGATATTAACTATATCTGAACCTATTTTGCTTCCTAATTTATCTTTAAGAATTGAATCATTTTGCAAAATCAGATCCCCTTCTACTGCATGACCTAATGCTTCGTGAACAAATACTCCGGTTAAGTTAGGATCAGCAATAATTGGAAATCTTCCTGAAGGTGCACTTTCAGCTTTCAGTAATCTTACAGCTTTTTCACCTATGTTTCTTCCAAAAGCTTCAATGTCTTCGTCACTTATAGCTTCAAAGCCTTTTACTCCACCAATACTGTTGTGTCCGATTTGCATCATGGTTCCATCACTTGCCGCAGCATTTAAAAACATTGCAACCCTATTTGTGTTCATTTCAATGCTTGTACCTTCACTGCTTAAGATAATTTCCTGGCTTTGTGAATCGGAATAGGAAACAGTAGTGCTGGTTACTTCTTTTAAACTGGCAGCTTTGCTGGCTTCAGACATTATTTCTTTTTTTTCTTCTATTGAAACATCACTGAAAGGTATTTTAACATCAGTAGATACTTTATCCTGAATTATATCTGCTTTAGACAATGATTCATCTCCTTTAAGGGAGTTTGATATCTTTATAGAGGTTTGTGCTATTTCATCTAATTTTGATAAATCATTTGTATAAGCAAATCCCCATGCACCATTATTTAAAACTCTTATTCTTATGCCTAATGAGTTTCCTGTGTTGATTTCCTGTACTTCTCCGTCTTTCATGATTATGGAGGTGTTATTTCCGTTTCCTGCCCTGATATCCACATAATCTACTTTGGGAATGGTTTTGTTAATGACTTTTTCAAATAAATCAAGATTTTCATTCATTGTTTCATATCCATGATAATATATTATTATCTATTTTTAGAGTTTAAGTTTAATATATGTGTTGTAATAAATGGAATTCTTTTTTTATTTCTTTTTCCAAATATATCATTGGTGTTTAAATACAATAAAAAATATAACTCATGTTATAGATTTTTTTTAAAAGTTATAAGGTGATTAAATGGTAATAATTGTAGGTTCTGGAGCAGGAGGAGCAATATTAGCAATGGAATTAGCTAAATCTAATGTGCCAGTAACCATAATCGAAAAAGGAAAATATATTGACTCTAAAGATGCTTTTAATTATTATGATAAATACAATGACAGTGTTGATTTGCTTACAGCTACATGTGTTGGAGGTTCAACAATGGTTTCAATGGCTAATATGGTTAGGGCATTAGATGAGGAGTTATATGATTATGGAATTAATCTTTCAGAAGAATATGATTATGTTGAAAATCTGATTAAGGTTCATGGTTTGGATGACACTCATATAGGCAAAGGAACGCAATTATTTTTGGATGCAGCTGAAGAACTGGGTTTAAATCCGATTAAAATGCCGAAAGCTATTTATGAAGAAAAATGTATTCGGTGCGGTCAGTGTGCATTTGGATGTCCTGTTGATGCAAAATGGACAGGAAAACACTTTGTTGACATAGCTATTGAAAATGGTGCAGAATTCATTGATGAAGCTGAAATCACTGACTTGATAACTGAAGATAATCGGATAAAAGGAGTCAAATTTATTAAAAATGGAAAAGAGGAAATATTGCACTCTGATACAGTGGTATTGTCTGCCGGAGCTATTGGTTCTGCTTTAATTTTAAGAAAAATAGGGATTGATGCCGGAAGGGAACTGTTCTTTGATCCCTTTGTTTCAGTAGGGGGAGTTATAAAAGACATTAACTTCAACACTGAAGTTCAGATGGCGGGTCTTGTTGCTGGCAAAAACTTTGTCCTGTCACCTCATTACTCATCATTCATTCCGTCTAAAATCGGGGGGGATGCTGAACCTAAAGATATATTGAGTATCATGGTTAAAACATCTGATGAATGCAAAGGATACATAACTGATGACGGAGATGTTGTTAAAATAAACACTATTAATGATATCAGGTATTTGGCTGAAGGTGCAGCCGCTGCAGGTTTTATTCTGGAAAAAGCAGGTGTTAATCCAGCTACAATAGCTTCTACAGTTTACAGAGGAGCACATCCCGGCGGCAGTGCAGCTATTGGAAAATTTGTAGACAGCAACCTGGAAACTGAAATTAAAGGTTTGTTTGTTGATGATGCAAGTGTGTTACCAATTTCTCCAGGAAAACCTCCGATTTTAACTATCATGGCATTATCTAAAAGATTGGCTGATTATTTAATTGGCTGATTTTTTTATAAACTAAAAATTTATATGATTTTACAGAAATATCTTTAATTATGAAATCTGAATGCGCATGCCCTATTGATAAAGCAGTTGTATTGTTTAATAAAAAATGGACTATCCAATTAATTAGAGATATGTTTTTTGGTAAAAAACAATTTAAAGAGTTTCAAGAAGATAAACCTGATTTAAGTAATAAAGTTTTGTCACAAAGACTTAAGGAATTAGAAAATAACGGGCTTGTTGAAAAAAAGGTTTTAAATACGACACCTATTTCTAGCGAATATCATTTAACAGAGTATGGAAAAAAATTAAATAGGGTAATATATGAGCTTGCTGTATTTATTTTAGATGAATCTGATTTTGTTGAGTATAAAGATGAAGAAGTTAAAAATCAGATTAAAAACAATTTTAAACAAGCTCTTAATATTTAAAATTAAATTTTATAATTTTTTGGAGGGTTTCCTGAAAAGTCAGCTATTGTAGCATCACCGGAGATGGTGAATACTTCGAATTCAGGATTATCTCCACTTTGGTATAATGTTTTTACTAGTTCGTTTGATTCGATAACTTTTTGTTTAAGTTCTAAATTTGAAGTAAACTCTACTTTTCCACTTATTCTGATCCATGCAAATTCAGCAGTTGCTGTTGTAATTTCACAGTTAGGATTTTTTTCTAATTCTTTGTACATTGGTTTTTTATTGCTTGTACAAAAATAAGGTTTGTTGTTTTCTTCAAAGTAATATAATATTGGTCTTACTTTTGCATTTCCGTCTAAACCTTCAGTTGCTAAATAAATTAATGGATTTTCATTTAAAAATTTTATTACATCATTCATAATATATACTTCCTTTTTTGGTTATTTATTGCAATAAATGTAATTAATATTATGATTGAAGTATTTTAAAAGCTTTTTGTAACTATTGGGTAACTTAGTAACCAAATGGTTACTTATAAAAAAAGAATTTGAAGATTATTCGAATTGTTTTTCGATATCTTCTGTTTTAATTAATTTTTCACAGTAATGGCATCTGACAACTGGCGGATGGTTGTTTATAACATTAAATTTAGGAGTTATCGGTTCATTTGCATAATTGGTTATGCATTTGGAGTTGGTACATTTGATAATTCCTGTAACTGTATCAGGCAGTATAATTTTATCTTTTTTTACTGGTTTGTAGTCTCTAATAATGTTAACACTGGCTTTAGGTGCAATTAATGCAATTTGGTCAAGTTCTTCATGGTTTAATTCTCTGTTTTCAATTTTAACTATGTCTTTTCGACCAATTTCTTTTGAAGAAACATTCATAGCCACGGTAACATTTTTAGTTTCACTGTCTGGAAGTCCTAATATTTTAAGGATATGCAATGACTTATTTGCAGTAATATGGTCAATTACTGTACCATTTTCAATAGCTCTGATTTTTAATTCAGATTTTTTATCAACACTCATAATTTACCTGCTGTACATTTTTAAGTCTAATATGTCAATAATCACTTCAGTATCATTGATTAAAGTTTCAATGTCTTTATCCTTTGTGTTTAATGTAAATGTTTCAATAACTCTGGCTCCGCGCGCTTTTACTTTTTCAGCCATTCTGTCTACTGTGGCCTGCCCCCCTCTGCCGGTCATTGTTGCAAAGAGGTATAGGTCTTTTCCTCTTAAATTGCATCTGTCAATTAATGTTATAATTGCAGGTGTTGGTTTTCCTGCCCAAGTTGGAGTTCCGATGTAGATTGAATCATATTCTGTTAAATCCACTTCAGAAGGAGCTATTTCAGTTTTTGTTTCTTTAATTGAGTCAATACAGGAAGTTAGTTTATTTTTAAATCCACTTCTATTTTTCAAATCAGTAACTTCAAGTATATCAGTTCTTAACTCTTTTGCAAGTGTTCTAGCTACAACTTCTGTACTTCCGTGTTGGGAATAATAAATTATTAAAGTTTTCATATTATCTCCCTCTCTTTGATTTTATTTGTTTGTTTTAGGGTGTTATATATTTTATGGATTAATCCCAAAATGTTTTAATCCTGCTGTTTCATCTAATCCAAGCATTATGTTCATATTTTGTATAGCCTGACCTGATGCACCTCTAACAAGATTGTCGATACAGGAAAGCATTACAACTCTTCCGGTATCATCAATTTCAAATCCTCCAATATGAACAAAATTGGATCCTCTAACAGAACTTAAATGAGGAATTTCTCCATCATCCATTAATTTAATGAAGTATTCTTTACCGTATGTTTTTTCATAGACTTTTCTTAATTCGTCAGGAGTAATGTCTGAATGTTCTTCTTTTAAGAAGCTATGGCTTGTTGTTTGGATTCCACGAATCACCGGAACTAAGTGTGGGGTAAATGAAACTTTAACATCTTCAAATCCATGTAATTCCTGCTGAATTTCAGATACATGTCTGTGTGAAGAAATTTTGTAGGGGTTGACATTATCTGCAATATTTGGGTAATGTGTGGTACTTGAAGGATTTACTCCTGCTCCACTAACTCCTGTTTTTGAATCAATAACTATTCTGTCAACCAAATCATTATCTACTAAAGGGTATGAGGATAATATTGCTCCTGTTGGGAAACATCCCGGGTTTCCTACTAAATCAGCTTTTTTAATTTCATCTCTGTAAAGTTCAGGAAGACCATAAACACCTTTAATATCACTGGTATGTTTCAATCCGTACCATTTTTCATAAACTTTGGTGTCACGGTATCTGTAATCTCCGCTTAAGTCAATAACTTTAGCTCCGGTTTCAAGTAACTCAGGAACTATTTTCATTGATGCTCCATGAGGAGTAGCTGTAAATATTATATCTGCGTCCAATTCATTTGGCTGTTTATTTTTGAAAACTAATCCGGAATCTCTTATGTGCTGGTGTATTTTATGTACAGGTGTTCCGTCATATTTTCTTGAAGTAATATCAGTTACTTCTACTTCGCTATGATTTAATAACATTCTGAGAAGTTCTCCACCAGTATATCCGCTTGCTCCTACTATTGCTACATTATACATATTTATTTACCTCACTAATCACAATTATCGTTTATTTTTCCTTTGAAATCCATTTTTTTTATTTTTTTAATAATTTTACAGCTGCTGTCTAATTCTGCATTGTGGTATGCTTTCACACGTTCCACTTTAGCTTTTAATCCTCTTTTGTTAATAGCTTTCTGTAATTTAGTAATGTCGTGTCTTTGATCAGCACCAATAGCTATTATGTCAGGATTAATTTCTTCTACAATTTTAAGGAAGTCTCCATTTTCATTACCCAGATAAGCTTCATCCACTCCTTTTATCATCTTTATTAACTCTAAACGTTGTTGTTCTCCAACTATAGGGTATCTTTTTCTTTTTTCAACAGTTGAATCACGAGCAATTACTACATAAAGTTTAGCGTCTTCGCCTCCAAGTTTTTTAGCTTCGTTAAGGTAAATTCCATGTCCGGGATGCAATAAATCGAATGTACCTGTTGCCATTACTTTTTTCATAATTTCACTGCCTGTTTTGGTATTTTAAAGCTTCTTTTAAATCGATTTTATCTTTGTAAAGTGCAGAACCAATTACAATACCTTCAACACCACTTTCATTTAATTGTTTAACATCGGAAATACTGGTTATTCCTCCGGAATAAACAATCGGCAAGTCAACAGAGTTTTTAAGCTCAATAACAGGCTCAGTATAAAAGCCACCTAATAAACCTTCAACATCAACATTGGTAAAAAGAATACTTCCTGCTCCATGTTCTTTAAATTCATTTGAAAGTTCTGCCGGACTTTTGTCAATCTTTTCCTGCCATCCTTTAATTACAACCCTGTTGTCTTTACTGTCAAGTGAAATCATTATTCGCTCTGATCCGTATTCATTTGACAGTTCAGTTATGGTTTCTGGATGTTCAATTCCCATAGTTCCAATAATCAGTCTTTCAATATCTAAATCAAGAAGTTTTTTAGCATAATCAACACTTCTTATGCCTCCGCCTAGTTGTATAGGTACATTAACTTCATTTAATATTTTTTTAATTACATCAAGGCTGGTTTTTCCGTCAATCGTGCCGTCCAAATCAATAATATGTAAATTTTCAGCTCCCAAATCTTCCCAGTGTTTTGCAACATTTTCAGGGTTTTCAATAGCTATCATTTCACTTCCGGGTTGTCCCTGGACTAGCTGTACACATTTGCCATTTTTAATATCAACTGCCGGCATTATTAACATTTCATCTTTTTTAAATGACATTTATAACTCCATTACTAAATTTTTTGGTTTATAATATTTTTATAATTAATATGGTTTAATAGTTACTGTTAAATGCAAATCTTTTTTGGAAAAATCTATATAATCACTATCAATAATAGATTTAGGTTTAACTAAATATTTATATAATATTTTAATTAATATTTTATTAAGTGATTTAATATGAGTGATATTGTAAAATTTGAAAATGTGGTCAAGGAGTATAAATCCGGAGAGCATATTTTAACAGCTATTGATCATATCGATTTTACTATTGAAGAAGGTGAATTTGTTGTTATTTTAGGTCCTTCAGGAGCTGGAAAATCAACTCTTTTAAACCTTTTAGGAGGTTTAGACACTGTCACCAGTGGTAAAATTATTGTAGATGGAAACAATATTGAAAGCTTCAATGACAATCAGCTGACTAAGTACCGAGCTAAAAACGTTGGTTTCATATTTCAATTTTATAACTTAATTCCCAATCTGACTGCTCTTGAAAATGTTGAACTTATGAAGGATATTGTGGATGTTGATATTGATGGAATGAAAGTTCTGGCATCTGTCGGATTGGACAGGCATGCTAATCAGTTTCCTTCACAGTTGTCAGGTGGAGAACAACAAAGAGTTTCAATAGCTAGGGCTGTTGCTAAAAAACCGTCTATGCTTTTATGTGATGAACCTACTGGAGCACTGGATTCTAAAACAGGTGTTTCAATTTTGAATTTACTTCAGAATATGAGTGTTAACAACAATTCCACTGTAGTTATTGTTACACATAATGCAATTCTTGCTGAAGCTGCAGACAAGGTTATAAGAATTAAAAATGGTAAAATTGAAAGCATAACAATTAATGAAAACCCTAAAAAAGTAACTGATTTGGAATGGTGATTTTATGTTGTCTAAAAAGATGATTAGGGATATTAAAAATCATAAATCTCAATTTCTTTCAATCTTTTTAATGGCTTTTTTAGGAGTATTTGTATTTGCAGGAATCGGTGGGGAATACACTGGTTTTGAGCAAAGTGTAAATGATTATTATGATGCTACAAATTTAGCGGATGGATGGATTTATAGCAGTCATCTGGATAATTCTACTGTAGATAAAGTTGATAATCTAAGTGCAACTACAGCCAGTGAAAGACAGCTGGTTATTAATTCAGTAGCTGATTTTGATAATGACCCTGATGTGACGCTGCACTTTGTAGAAAATAATGATATTTCTAAATTTTATCTTGTTGAAGGAAAAGATGTTGATATTGATGATGAAGATGGTGTGTGGTTAGATAAACGTTTTGCTGATGCTAAACATTTAAATGTTGGGGATAACATTTCATTTTCAGTTAACGGATTAACTATTAATAAAGAAATTAAAGGGCTTGGTTATTCTCCTGAAAATGTTTATACTCCTTCAGATACTTCAATTATTACAGATTTCAATAAAACAGGTTATGCTTACCTGTCTTATAAGGCATTTCCAGCACAAATACAGTATAATGTATTGCTTGTTGATTTTGATGGAAATCCGAATGATTATGTAAATGACTTGGATTCAGTTATTGGTGGAAATTACAGTTCTTTTGTAAAACAGGCAGATCACCAAAGCGTTTCTCAATTTAATGAGGAACTGGATCAGCATAAAATGATGGGCGATATTTTTCCGGTTGTTTTCATATTGATTGCTGTTTTAACTCTGTTAACTACGATGACAAGAATAATTAATCATCAAAGGACTCAAATAGGAGTTTTAAAAGCAGTAGGATTTAAAGACAGAACTATAATGCTGCATTATATTTCATACGGTTTCTGGCTAGTTTTGGCAGGAAGTATTTTGGGATTAATATTGGGGCCATTGACTCTTCCAAAATTGTTTTTAGAATCAATGCAAGCTGTTTATACATTACCTGAATGGGACGTTGGATACAGTATTAGTTTTGTCATAGTTGCAGCATTAATGGTGGGTGTATCATTAATAGCTTCTTACTGGGCAACAAGAAGTATTTCTAAAGAAAATCCTGCAAATTCAATCAGGCCAAAATCTCCTAAAGTTGCTGTTTCCGGATTGGTTGAAAAGTCAAAGATATGGAAAAAATTCAGCTTTAATGCACGCTGGAATTATAGAGATGCAAAAAGAAATAGAACAAGGTCACTAATGACAATTGTAGGTGTTGCAGGATGTACTGCACTGCTTGTTTCAGCATTTGGAATGTATGACGGAATGAATGATTTGCGTGACTGGGAATATGAAGATATCAATCATTATTCCTCTAAATTAATTGTTGATAATAATGCTTCAATTAGTCAGATTAACAGCATAACTGGTGATGTTAACGGTACTCAATTAATGGAAGGCAGAATAGAATTTGATGTTAATAACCATAGGGATTCAGGTTCGCTGCTGGTTTTAAATGAAAGCAGTTTGGTAACTCCAACAGACAATCATAGAAATCCAATTTCTATTCCTGACGAGGGTGTGTCAATTTCCATGAAGATGGCTGATAATTTAGGTGTTGAAAAAGGAGACACAATCAAATGGCATATTGTAGGAAATGACAAATGGGTATCTACTAAAGTAAGTTCTATTCATGCAGACCCTATATCTCAGGGATTAATAATGACTCCTGATTATTTTGAAGATCTGGGATTGAATTACACTCCAACAAGTATTGTTACAGCTCATGAGGTAACTTCAGATTATGATGGAATCAAAGCAGTGAATACTTTAGATACAGCTGTTTCAAATTGGAATGAAATATCTGAATCAATGCTTTCAATGGTATCTATTTTAATATTCTTTGCAGCATTATTGGCTGTTGTTGTTCTTTATAATTTGGGATTATTGTCATTTACTGAAATTGAGCGGGAAATAGCTACCTTAAAAGTTATAGGATTTGAAACAAATAATTTGAGAAAGTTGTTATTAACGCAAAATTTATGGTTTACTTCAATGGGTTTTATTTTGGGAATTCCATTCGGTTATCTCTTAATGAAATCAATGACGGATTCTGCAGGACCTTCATTCCAATTTCCTATAACCTTAAGTCCTGGAAACTTAATGTTAAGTTTTATAATAACATTTTCATTATCCATAGTGGTTAACTTAATGTTTTCAGGAAAAATTAGAAAATTAAATATGGTTGAATCATTAAAAGGTGTTGAATAACCTTTTACTTTTTTTTATTTTTACAAAATTTATTTTAATTAATATTTATAATAATATATTATTATGAAGAGGACAGCTTTAAAAATTGGCTATATCGGAACTAATTTTCATGGTTTTCAAAGACAACCTGATTTAAGAACTGTTGAAGAAGAGCTGATTTACCATTTACGTAAACTCGGTTATATTGATGATTTAAAAAAGTCCAGATTCAGAATAGCCGGCAGAACTGATGCAGGAGTCCATAGTTTAGGTAATGTAATCAGTTTTCAGTCTGAAAAAGAAGTTAGAGTTAATGAAATCAATAACAGTTTGCCGGATGATATTCAGATACTGGCTAAAGCTCCAGTAAGATTTGGTTTTAAACCGAGGTATGCTGAAATGAGACAATATCGTTATGTTTTATTTAGATCTGATTTGGATTTGGATAAAATGACTGAAGTAGCTGAAATTTTTAAGGGAACTCATAATTTTACTAATTTTACTAAACGATTTCAAAAAACAACAACCCGAACAATTGAGGATATTAAAATCAGTAAGGCAAATCTTAGTGATTATCATAAAAAGGAATTTCCAAATTTGCACGATACACTTTCACCTGTTTTCGTAGATATTTATGGAGAAAGCTTTTTATGGAATATGGTTCGTAAAATGATGCGTGTTTTTGTTGATGTAGCTATTGGAAAGTTATCTTTGGAAAAAGTTGAAGAATTATTAAATCCTGCAGAAAATGATCCCAGAGCAAATATTAAAGTTCTGGATCCGGATTATCTGATTTTAATGGATATTGAATATGATGGCATCAGTTTTGTTTATGATGATTATGCCTGTGAGCGCTTTAAAAGAAATTTAGTTGATTCACTGGATAATTTGCAAAGAAAATATGCCATAAGGGAATCTATGATAAAAAGTTTGGAAGATTTGAACGGATGAATTTTTCAGATAAAATTGGCTATTGGCAATGTTGCCGAGGTTTTTTAGAGGATTTTTCGTTATAAGAAAAGTCTTTCAAAAATAATAAATATTAATTAAAAAAAGAAGTGGGAATTTAAACATTCCCAGCACTATTTTTCCATTTCAAATGAAAATCTGTATTCTTGGTTTACAAGAACCATGTCTTTGATTTTTGCATTTAAAATTCCAGAAATTTTGTACAAATCTTCCATAGTAACTAATTTACCTTCATTTATACTTAAAAAGAAAGTTACAATATTATCTGTAATAAGATAATTTAAATTGTAGTCTTCGTCTTTGTGATATTCTTTTAAGATATTGTATATTTTTTCTTCAATTTCTTTATCAAGGTTAGTCATAATACCACCTCATTGTCTATTAATAGAATTTTATACTATTTAAATGACCAACATTTATTATTCATGATTAACTAATTTTATATAGGTCGATAAAATGAAAATAGCTATTGTACTTGGAACCAGACCAGAAATTATTAAAATGGCTCCGATTATTGATGAAATTGAAAAGCGAGGTATAACTTCCTGTCTTATTCATACTGGACAACATTATGATAAAGAAATGTCAGATAATTTCTTTAAAGATTTGGAAATCAAATCGCCGGACTATAATATTCATGTAGGTTCTGGTTCTCATGGAAAACAGACTGGTTTGATGATGAAGGGTATCGAAGAGGTTTTACTTGATGAAAAACCTGATATAGTTCTTGTTCAGGGAGATACAAATGCTGTTCTTGCAGGAGCATTAGTAGCTTCTAAATTACACATTGCTGTAGGGCATGTTGAAGCAGGACTCAGATCATTTGATATTACGATGCCTGAAGAATTAAATAGGATGGCTGCAGATGCCTGTTCTTTGATGTATTTTATTCCAACTGAAGAATCTGCAATTAATCTTTTAGCTGAAGGAATTTCAAGAAAAAAACTGTTTATTACAGGAAATACTGTAGTTGATGCCTGTTTCAGGCATTTAGAAATAGCTAACAAATTAGGAATTCAGGAAGAATCTTTAGCTAGTTTGGATATTGAAAATATGAATAATATTTTAACTTTAACCATGCATAGGGCAGAAAATGTTGATGATAAAGAAAGGTTAATAAACATTATTTCTTCTTTAAAAGAACTGAAAGACATGAATATTATTTTCCCGATTCATCCGAGAACTAAAAAGACTTTGGAGAACTTTAATTTATTTGATGAATTAAATGAGTTGGAACATGTTCATATTATCAAACCATTGGGATATCTTGACTTTTTAATTTTAACTTCACATTCCACTTTGATTTTAACAGATTCAGGTGGGCTTCAGGAAGAAGCAATTACTTTGGATGTGCCGGTTTTAACTTTAAGGTATAATACTGAAAGGCCGGAAACAGTCAGTGCCGGAGGAAATATTTTAGTGGGAGCTAATAAAAAGACTATTCTGGAAAATGCTAAAAAGATTCTCAATGATGAGGAATTTGCAGATAAAATGAAAAATGCTAAAAATCCTTATGGAAATGGTGATGCAGCTATTAAAACTATTGATGCAATTGAAAAAGCATATAATGAAGGTTTATTAAATATTAAATCTCCTGAAAACATAATGTCTTCATTTAGCCGTAAAATGATAAAAATTAATGAGGATATTTCTGTTGGGGAATTTGAAGAACATGAAAATGCATTGGTGCATATGGTTTTTGATGGTGAAAAAATGATTTTCCCATTAAATGATTTAAATTTAAATGGTATGATGATTACTTATGATGTCTATCAATGATGATTCAATCTTATTGTTTGAATATTTTACAGCTTCCGGTGAAAAAGATAAATGTATTATTTCAGAAGCAGAATCATTAATATTTTCACTTTTAGATGATTTAAAAGATTATGATGTAACAATTGTCCTTAATGAATCTTACAAAGAGATTATATGTGATTATGATAATGTTACACCAATATTTATTGATGAAGATATAATTTCATGGCTTGAAAAAAATGCAGCTGGTTTTAAAAAAGCTATTTTCATAGCTGCAGAAAACAATAATAATTTATATAACATTACAAAAATTTTAGAAGAAAACAATGTAAAGATTTATAATTCTTCTTCAGAGGCATGTTACAATTCTTCTGATAAATTTATTTCTTATGAATTGTTATATAAGATTGTTCCACAACCTAGAACTTTTAAATTAAAAATAGATAAAGTAGGGTATTGGAAAAGAGCATTGGAAAATCTTTATAAAAAATGGCATGCAGAAAAACCATTGGATGATTTAAAACTCATAATCAAACCTCTTGTTGGTGTGGATTGTGAAAATATTAAAATAATAAATAGTGTTGATGATTTGGATTATAGTTTGGAAAAAATATTTCTCCCAGGTTCTAGAGTAATAGTTCAGGAATTTATTGAAGGAACAGACATTAGTGTTAGTTTACTTTGTGATGGTGATACAGCTATTCCAATAAGTTTAAATAAACAGATTATAGATTTAAAAGAGGATAAGGGAACTTATTTAGGCGGACAAATTCCGTTTGAAAGTAAGTTTAAAGATTTAGCTTTTGAAACAGCTATTAAAGCAGTTGGAGCTATTGGTGGATTAAAAGGATTTGTCGGTGTCGATTTAATAATTAGTGATGATGAAAAAGATATTGAGGATGTTTATGTTCTTGAAATTAATTCCAGATTCACCACACCTTATGTAGGTCTTAAAAAAATATCCAATATTAATATTGGTTCATCTATTATTGATTTGATTGATGGAAATGTGGATATCAAAGATTTAAATGAAAAAATAGATTTAACTGGAAAAATTGAATTTAAAAAATCTGGAGATAATTTAGTAATTAGGAGTATTTAAGTATGAAAGTAGCAGGTTTTGATATTGGCGGTGCAAACACTGATTTGGCAGTTGTTGATTTTGAAAATAATGAAGTAAAAAATATTGAAGTGGATTTTGCTTATCTTCCAATGTGGAGTAATAATGAAGCATTATCTAAAGTTTTGGTTGAATTGATTGAAAATATTTGTCCGATTGATGAAATTGATGCTGTAGGAATATCTATGACTGCAGAATTGGTGGATGCATACGATACAAAAAAAGACGGAGTTTTGGATGTTGTTAAAAAATGTGAGGAAACTTTTGAGTGTCCCATAGCTTATGTTGGAATTGACGGAATGCTGTCAAAAGAAGAAATTGAAAAAACTCCTCTAAAGGCAGCAGCTGCTAATTGGATAGCTACTGCTCAAATAGCTACATTAATAAGTGATAACTGTATTTTTATAGATACTGGAAGTACAACAACTGACATTATTCCGATTAAGGATGGAAAAGAATGTGCGATTGGCAGATCTGATTTTGAAAGATTAGCTACCGGTGAACTGGTATATACTGGAACATTAAGAACTAATTTAGCTAGTTTTTTAGATAATGTTCAATTAAATGGAAAAGAGTATAGGGTAGCTTCTGAACTGTTTGCACAAACTGCAGATGTTTATACTGTTTTAGATTTAATAACATTAGATGATTATGTTTGTGATACTTTTGATGGTGAAAATAAATCTAAAAAAAGCTGTATGAAAAGAATAGCTAGAGTATTATGTGCTGATTTAGATTCTTTAAGTGAAAAAGATGTTATTGAAATAGCTAAATTCACTCATCAAAAGCAGGTTGAACAAATTGCAGATGCTTTAAAACAGGTATCTGAAACTCAAAAGTTAGATTTGATTGTAACGACAGGTCTTGGAAAAGATATTTTGGATAAAAATGCTGCAGAACTTTTAGGTCTTGAAGTTAAATCTATGGATACAATTTTAACTGATGATGAATGTGTTGTTGCACCTGCAGTTGGTACTGCAGTAATGATGAATAGATTTTTAAATTAAAAAAGTTTAAATGCGTGGTTTAATACCATACATCTTTTATTCCGATTAAATAAGCTCCTGTATTAGCTATTAAATGTATAATTAATGTTAATACAATAGCTATTGCAACAAAGGTTATAGAAAAGTTTACTGTAACTGAACTGAATATTAAAGCAACAATAAGAAAATCAATCTGGTCTAAAATTGGTGCAGGTTTTCCCTGTCCAATTCCCACTCTTCTTTTTAAAAAGCTTCCTATTGCATCTCCAACCATAGCGCCAGATCCAAGTAGAAATCCTATTAATATTCCTTCTACTAAATTTGTACAAATTGGAGTATAAATAAATTCGCCAAAGTTTTCAAGTATAATTGGCCCAATTAATCCTTGAATTGCTCCTATAAGGGTTCCCATAATTGTTCCACAGATTAGTCCCCTCCATGTAACTCCATTACCAATCCAACGGTTACCATTTTTGTCTGTTTTTTTGAAATCTAAAGGAATTCCGCCGCCTAAAACTAATGCTGAACCATTGGATACATAAGCAGGTAATATAAAGTATAGGATAGTAATACAAGCTATTATAAAAATTTGGGTATTATCAACCATATATGTTCCTCATTTTTTTACTGAATTTTATTTTTGTATGTGTTATCTATTTATATTTAATGTTAAAACATTAATTAACTTTAAATATTAAATTGAGATAATATAGTTATATTATGTAATAAATAGTTAATAGTTTATTAATTATTAGCAAAGGGTGATTTTGTGAGAATAAAAATGACAAAAAGTTTGTGTCCAATTTGTTTTAAACCACTTGATGCAGAAGTTTATGATGAAGATGGTAAAATCTTAATTAAAAAAACTTGTGATGAACATGGTGAGTTTGTAAATACATATTGGAGTGATGATAAGCTTTATAATAGGGTTAAACAATTTGAACCTACAATAACTTCAGTTGAAAACCCTTCTGTAGAGAAATTCGGAGATTGTCCTAATAATTGCGGGCTCTGTGAAGACCATGAAACCTCCACTGTGTTAGGTTTAATTGATGTTACAAATAGATGTAATTTAAGATGTCCTGTTTGTTTTGCAAATGCGGCTGTTTCCGGACGTTTGTATGAACCTACACAGGATGAAATTAGGGAAATGTTAAGGAACTTGAGGAATTTAAAACCTCATCCAACTCCTGCTATTCAGTATGCGGGTGGTGAACCAACTGTCAGGAAAGATTTGGTTGAACTTGTAGCTATGGCTAAAGAAGAAGGTTTTACTCATGTTCAAATAGCTACCAATGGTTTAAGATTAGCTAGAAAAGAAAATCTTGCAAAAGAATTAAAAGATGCTGGTTTAAACACAGTATATTTAGCTTTTGATGGTGTAACTCCTGAACCATATATCAATAACAGAGGTAAAAATTTACTTCCTCAAAAGATTCAGGCTATTGAAAATTGTAGAAAAGCAGGCCTTGGGGTAGTACTTGTTCCAACTTTAATTAAAGGTGTCAATGATCAGCAAATCGGCGAAATTATTAAATTTGCATTTGACCATAGGGAAAATATTTATGGAGTCAATTTCCAGCCGGTTTCATTTGCAGGAAGAACTCCTGCAAGTCAAGTTGAAGAACAAAGGATAACTATTCCTGATTTTGTTAATGAGATTGCTAAACAAACTCATGGCGATGTAAAGGTTGATGATTTCTACCCTCCATCTTCTGTAGAACCATTTGCACGTTTTATCGGCGCTCTTGAAGGGGAAAGTCCTAGTGTTACTTTAAACTGTAATCAACACTGTGGAATAGCTACTTATGTTTTCATGGAAGAAACTGAAGGGAAAAATACATTAAACAATTTGATTCCTATTACTAAATTCATTGATGTTGAAGGTTTATTTGAATTATTGGACAAATATTCTGACAAACTTGAAAAAGGCGGATTTGGAATTAAGAAAAGGGTTGAAGCTAGTGCTGTGAAAAACCTTCCTAAATTGATTAATACAGATGAAGTACCTGAAGGTTTGGATATTAAGAAAATATTGTTAAATGTATTTACTAAAAGATCTTATGATGCTTTAGGAGAATTTTCAAAAGATGCTATGCTTATTTCTTGCATGCACTTTATGGATCCATTTAATTTTGATGAAGATAGGGTTAAAAAATGTATTATTCATTATGCAACTCCAGATGGTAGAATTATCCCGTTCTGTACTATGAATTCCATGTATCGTGAAAGTGTGGAAGAAGAATTCTCAACACCGTTAAAAGAAGATAAAAACTGAGGGTTTAAATACATGATTATTAAGTCACCTTCAAGACTTCATTTAACTTTAATTGATATGAATGGGTCTTATGGGAGGATAGATGGGGGTATAGGTCTTACAATTAAGGATCCTAACTTTGTCTTATATGGAGAACCTGCAGAAAAAGGAATTACTGTAGATTTCAATGATGATACTCAATTCAATGAGGTTATTCGCAATGAATGTGTATCTAAAATAACTTCTGCAGCACAAAAAGTAATTGACCATTTTGATGTTGATGAAGGATTTTATTTTAGGGTAGATAAAGCTTATCTCCCTCATTCTGGTTTAGGTTCTGGAACTCAAATGGGTTTATCAACTGGAAAACTTATTGCTGAGCATATCGGTGCTTATTCTAATGGATATTCTTTAGGAGAAATTATCGGACGTGGAGGAACTTCCGGAATTGGTGTGTTTTCATTTGATTTTGGAGGATTTATTGTAGATGGTGGACACAGCTTAAAATCAAAATCATCATTTTTACCGTCATCTGCTTCACAAGCTAAACCACCTCAATTATTGGCTCATTATGATTTTCCTGATGATTGGGAAATTTTGCTGGTTATTCTTGATTCCAAAAATACAGTAAACGGTCAAAAAGAAGTAAACATATTTCAGGACTACTGTCCGGTTCCTAAAAATGAAGTGGAACAAACTTCCCACATTATATTTATGAATATGATTCCTTTTTTACTTGAAAGGGATTTGCCGGCATTTGGCCATTCAATAGATGAAATTCAAAAAAGAGGCTTTAAAAATGTGGAAGTTTCACTTCAGTCTCAACAAATCAGGGATTTGATGGATAAATTAAGAGAAATTGGAGCTTATGGTGTAGGTATGAGCTCTTTTGGACCTACAGTTTATTCGGTATTTGATAAAAATAATAAACACATAGTTGAAGAGATTAAAGAGTATGTTGGAGATATGGGCACAGTTCTTACAACTAAAGCACAAAATTATGGTCATGAAATCCAAAAATAAGTGATATATATGGATATAATTAAAGGAAAAACATGGACTTTTGGTGAAAATATTGATACGGATGTTATTATTCCTGGAAGATATTTAAGAACCTTTAATCCTCAAGACTTGGCTGATCATGTACTTGAAGGAGAACGTCCTGATTTTACAAAAAATGTTAAAAAAGGAGATATTATAGTAGCTGATGAAAATTTTGGCTGCGGTTCATCAAGAGAGCAGGCTCCAGTAGCTATTAAAACTGCAGGTGTAGATGCTATTGTAGCTAAATCATTTGCCAGAATTTTCTACAGAAATGCAATTAACATTGGATTGCCGGTTATTGTCTGTGATATCCCGGCAAAAGATGGGGATATTATAAGTATTGATTTATCAAAGGGAATATTAACTAATGAAAATACTGGCGAATCAGTTACTTTTGAACCTTTTAAAGAGTTTATGCTGGATATTTTAGAAGATGATGGTCTGGTTAACCATTATCTAAAAGAAAAACAATAATTTTTATTTTTTGGAGGCGTTAATAATGGAGTGTCCAATTTGTGGTTCGGATGATTTTGATGTTATAAATTCAAAGCAGAAATCATCTAAAAAGAAGATTATGGAAGAATATTTATTAAAATGTGTGGATTGCGGATATGTTTTTAAAAATGTTGTTTCATCTAAAAAACCTCAATTGTATAGGGTTATCATTTCAAAACAGGGAGAATCTATAAAAACATTCATTGAATTATCACCTAATGATGAATTAGCTGTTGGAGATAGTTTGCTTACTGATGAAGGGCATGTTGAAATAACAAGTATTGAAATTAAAAATAAACGTGTTAAAAAAGCTTTAGTTGAGGATATTGTTACAATATGGGCTAATTCAGTTGAGATTCCTGCACGTATTGGATTTTCTGTTGATTTACATGGGGAAGTTGATTCCTATAAATTGGATTTAGATAGGGATTTCCAAATATCTACAGAAGATATTGTTAAAATTGACAAGCATATCGTTAGAATTCATGTTATTAAAACACAGGAACGTAAAATTACCTCTGGATTTGCCAGAGCTGAAGTAATTAAAAGAGTTTATGGAAAACCTGTTAAATTCAATAATTTTGATTATGATTTAACTAAATATATTGTTAAGAAAACATTAAGCGAGTAAGTTTCATGAAAGTATATATTGACACATATGGCTGTACATTTAATAAAGCAGATGCTCAGATAATGGGGGGAATTCTACAGGAAAATCAAATTGATTTGGTGGATGCTCCTGAAATGGCAGATGTTATAATTGTAAATACATGTTATGTAAAGCTACCAACTGAAAATAAAGTAGTTTATAAAATTCAGCAATTACAAAAAAACTTTCCGGATAAAAAAATTATTGTAAGCGGATGTATGGTTGAAATTGATCCTGAAAAATTAGAAAAAGTAGCTCCGAATTGTAGCTGGATAGGACCTCATCAACTTAATAAAACAGCAGATGTAGTTAATGAAACTTATTGCGGTAATGTTATTCGTGAGTCAGGATTTTCAAAAGAAAGTAAAGTTGGTGTTCCTAAAGTTTCTGATGGTTCTTTAATTCATATAATTCAAATTGCTGAAGGCTGTTTAGGAGCATGTACTTTTTGCTGCACTCGTTTTGCAAGAGGGCCATTAAACAGTTATCCAATTAAGGACATAGTCGCTGAAGCTAAAAAAGCTATTGATGATGGTGCTGTTGAAATTCAACTTACTGCTCAGGACACTGCTGCTTTTGGACATGATAGTGGCGAAAAACTATCTGATTTAATTAAAGAAGTAGCTAATTTAAATGGTGACTTTCGAGTTCGTGTTGGAATGATGCATCCTAAAAATATTTTAAACAATGTTGATGAAATAATTGATGCTATTAAACATCCTAATGTATATAATTTCATCCATTTACCAGTACAAACAGGGAGTAACAAAGTTTTATCTGAAATGAGAAGAGGCCACACATTGGATCAGTATATTGATATAGTTTCAAAATTTAAAAGTGAAATTCCAGATTTGACTTTGGCAGTAGACATTATTGTAGGATATCCGACTGAAAGTGATGAAGATTTCCAGTTAACTGTTGATTTACTTAGAAATATAAAGCCAAGTCTGATTCATTTGTCAAAATATCAGCATAGAAAAGGTGCAATTTCATCTTCTCTTAAAGAAATTCCTCACGAAATCATGAAAAAAAGGTCTAAGGATTTGTCTAAAATCAAGACAGAAATTACTGAAGAAGAAAACAAAGAATTAGTTGGTTCTATTCAAAATGCCGTTGTTGTGGAAGTAGGTTCTAAAGGTGGATTTATAGCTAAAACAGATTCTTATATTCCAGTAATTGTTGATGATGTTAACTTAGGGGACTTTATTAAAGTTAAAATCACAGATGCAACAGCTACTTACCTTAAGGGTGATGTTGTGTCAAAATAATTTTTTATTTTTCTGTTATGGTTTATTTTTCTATCATTACTTATTTTTGTTCTTTAATTTTTAACTTTGTTTTTTAAATTTTTCAATTTAGAAAACTATATCCTATTATGTTCATGGTTATTATATAGAGAGTAAATAGCCATTATTGTCGATACATTTATATACTATATGGTACTATGTTTTAATTGGAGGTGTCATTATGAGTGAATTACCAATCGCACCAGTCGGTCGTATCTTAAAAAATGCTGGCGCACAAAGAATTAGTGATGATGCAAAAATTGCATTAGCTGAAGCATTAGAAGAAAAAGGTGACGCAATTGCACAAAAAGCTGTAAATTTCGCACGCCACGCTGGTAGAAAAACTGTAAAAGCTGAAGATATCAAATTAGCTATCAAATAGGCTTTTTAACAATTTATTAAATCTATTGGCCATTTTCTTGGTCAATTTTTTTATATTTTTATTTTGCATCGGTTTAGCTGTAACAGATAACTTTATATACTATGTTTGATAAATTAAGTAATGTTGCACAGGACCGGTGGTCTAGGGGTATGATTCCTCCTTGACATGGAGGAGATCACGAGTTCGAATCTCGTTCGGTCCATATGCCATGGTAGTTCAGTTGGGAGAACGCCAGACTGAAGATCTGGATGTCGCTGGTTCAAGTCCGGCCCATGGCATTAACTATTTTTAAAATATTATTATATTTATTGAAAAAAGCTATTTTTTATTATTTAAATTATAAAAAAAGTGATGGGAAGATTCTAGTCGAATCTTATAGGTTTTGGAGTTACTTGTGTGTTTTCTCTTAAAGTACGGTATTTTTCTACGATTTCATAACCGCAGTTACTTCCAATTAAATCAGCTCCACCGGTTAAAAGCTGATTAGCTAATTTATAAGTATCAACACCACCATAAATTTCAATTTTAAGTTGCGGTGCATATTTTTGGATGATATTAATATCATTAACTTTTGAATAAATATTGTCTGGTGCAATAAAGCCTGTAGATGTTTTGATGAAATCTACTTTATTTTCTTCCAGTACTTTTGCAATACTTGCTTTTTCGCTGTCATCTATTGTCTGCATTTCAACAATGACTTTTAAAGTTTTGTCTCCTAAAAGTTCTCTTAATTGCTTAAGTTCTTCATGAATTAAATTATATTTGTGGTCTTTTAGGTGGTTTAAATTGATTACTGATTCAATTTCATCTGCTCCATCTTCAAGAGCTTTAGCTGCTTGTGCTATTTTGCCTTCGGTTGTTTCAAAACCTAAAGGAAATCCAACAACGGTGCTTATTTTTGTAGTGCTGTCAGCTAATTTTTCTTTAGCTAATGATACATATGTTGGACTTATTGTAATGGAATTAAAGTTTAGTTTTCCTACTTTATCTAAATATTCTTCCATTTCTTCTTCACTTATCATATTGTGTAAGTTTATACAGTTGATAAGACTTGCTAACTCTTTTGAGTTTTTTATTTTATACATTATGTAACACTCCGATATAAATGATTTAATTAGTAATATTACGAATAATCTATATAATACTTTTGTCTTGATTTTTTAGATTAATTTTTTAGCCATGTACGGACCTTTTCTTTCATATCCAAATTTACGGTAGTAATTTCTAGTTCCTATCCCACTGATTATAGCTATTTCATTTTTTCCTTTCTTAATAGCTAATTTTTCAGCTTCTTTTAATAGTTTTTCTCCAAATCCTGTGTGTTGGCCTATTTTAGAATTTTTGCCACCTATTTTAATCATATTTCCATAAACATGCAATTCACGTATAAGTGCAGTTTTATCAGTGATTTCCGGCCTATAATGATTTGGGGAAGGAATTCTAAATCTTAAAAATCCAGCAATACTTTCTTCGTTTTTATCTTCAATTGATAAAAATGTTTCTTCACCCCCACACGCAGTGTATGATTCTTTAAATAATTTAAAATCATCTAAACCATATTTCTGACTTGCTTTTTTATGGCCAATTTCACGACAACGTATACACTGACAGTTAATGTTGTGTTCTTCCAGTTTATTGTAAACCAGTTCTCCTAAGTTGGATTTTTGAACACCTGCTTCGATTAATGTTGATGGAATATCTCTTTGAATTCTCATGGTTCTAACCCATTTAGGGAGAATTTGTTTAACTTTAACAATTAAATCAACAGCTTCTTCATCAGTATAGGGATTATATTTTCCTTCTTTCCACAGGTCATATAGTTCGCTGCCTTTTGTAACAAGACATGGATAAATCTTAAGCATGTCTGGCTTGAAATTATCGTCGCTAAACAGCTTTTTAAACATATTCAAATCTTCATCTGAGCTTACAAATAATCCCGGCATCATATGCATTGCTACTTTTATTGCACTGTCACGAAGGAGAGTATTTGCTTCTATTACATCAGCTATTGTATGCCCTCTTTTAATTTTTGTGTACAATTCATCAGATAATGTTTGAACACCTAACTCAACTCTTGTAACTCCAAAATTCAGCATTCTATTTATGTGTTCTTTTTTACAGTAATCTGGACGGGTTTCAAATGTCATTCCAACACATCTGACTTTGGAATTTTCATTAGCTTTTTGAACATCATCAATAAGAACATAGCTGTTTGGTTCATAACTTTTAAGAATACCCTTTTCAAATCCTTTTATTTCTATTGGATCTAAGTTGTATTCATTATCTTCGGGTTTATTTTTAAGTATCAATCCAAAATCAACCATTGCCTTTAAACATTGTGATACAAACCATTCCTGATAACATAAATCTCTGGAAGGGAATGTTCCCCCCATTATGATAAGTTCTACTTTATCAATTGGATGACCTATTTTTTTAAGCTGTTTCAAACGGTTAAAACATTGTACATATGGATGAAATTCATACATTCTGCCTCTTAGGGCTGCAGGTTCTTCACCGGTATAACTTGGTGGAGCATTGTTACTTTTTGGACAGTAGAAACATCTTCCATGAGGACATTCATGAGGATGGCACATTACAGCTACTATTGCAACGCCGGACATTGTTCGGGTAGGTTTTTTCTTTAAGATATTTGAAACAATTTCCTTTTCTTGAGGAGTTGCATATTCTAAAATATCTGCATTGCTCATAAACTTAGATAGTTTTAATTCACGACATAACTGTCTTTTTTTAACTTCCAGCTCTTTCCTGGTGTTTATGTTGTTTTTTAAAATATCCTCAATTATTATGCGACAGGCATTTTCCATATTATTCTAACCTTTTATAAATTTAATAGTTAATTATTTATATTGATATAATTATAATATTTACTGTTTTATAGAGGATATTTTTTTAAAATATCTAAAGAATAAGGTGATAACTATGAATATTAAAGAAGTTTTAGGCTCTAAAGTTTTAGATAAAAATGCATATGAAGTTGGAACTGTAAGTGATTTTGATTTTGATCAAAAAGAAGGAACTATTAAATCTATGGTTGTTTCTTTAAAAAAAGGAGTATTTTCTAAAGAAGAACTTGAAGTAGCTTTTGAAGACATTGAAACCATTGGTGGATATGTTATTTTATCTAAAGAATTACCTGAAGCTGAAGAAACTGAAGAAGAAGTTGAAGTTCAAAAAGTTGAAGTAGAAAAAGAAGAATAAATAAAATATTTTTAAAAAGGAGTTTTTAAAATGATTGTTGATGCAAGAAATAAGGAAATAACTCTTGGATCACATGTAAGGTATGTAGATACTGGAACTATTGGTGAAGTTACTGATAGTAAAATAGAAAATGACATTTCATGGGTTAAAATTGATAAAACTAATTTATGGTATCTTGCAAATAAATTAGAGTTATTAAATGATGAAGATTTAAAAACTAATGATTATCCTCATGATAAAGATATAGATATTGAAGCTATTAAAAACTCTGAGAAAATGTTTGAGGATGTTGAAATATCTTCCAGTGCAGCTAATGGTGGAGGATAGTTTCATCCTTTCTTTTTTTTTAATGATTCATAGTAAATATTTTAATTTTACCGGCAAGTTTAGGGCCGATACCTTCTATTTTTTGTAAATCCTTTTCACTTGCTTCATTTAAATTATCTCCGAATGTTTTCATAAGGAGTCTTGCTCTTTTTCTTCCAAGTCTTTTAACTCCTACAACAAGTGGGATTATATCTTCTTTTACTCCATAATATAGTCTGGCAGATAAATAATCCACATCTTTTAAGTTAGAGTAATTGCCAAGAACTTCCAAAGTGTTTTTAGCAAATTTAACCAAACGGGAAGCTTCATAAGCTGATCTTCTAGTGGATGCTGAATAAACATTGTATGCATTTTCAATTTCATACTCGTTTCTCTCATCAATCCATTCAATTAAAGAAACGGCAGTAGCTTCAGGGTTTCCAATATCAACTGCAAAAAGACCACATTCAGACAGTTTGTCACGAACGGGGTCTTTACTTTTTCTTCCTTTAAATGAAATCAACGGTAAATCAGGAGTTTCAGCCAATGCATAAATCATTTCTGCAGGGTTTAATTTTTCCATAGTTGAAACATATTCTTTAATTTTAACGGCTGTTTCAACTGCATAATTTGATTTAGCTATTAAATTACCAAAGTCTGTTGTTTTAAGGCCTTCTGGTGTAGCCCTTATTATTCCATTTTGAAGCAGGAATTCAAGAGCACTTTCAAGCTCCCAGTTTAAACTGTCCTGAGCAAACATGGACATGGCGGGATTGTTTTTCATTTGGAATCCGTATAATGTTTTTCCAAAGAAATCATTTAAATCATCAAGGTTTTTGGAAAGTGAGGATGCGATTTGTGCTATAATCTGCTTGTAGATAGCATCTTTGTTATCTATTAATTTTGAATTTGTTAATTCAATTTCACCGTCAATGTAACGGGCTTCCAGGTCAAATGCTTCATCCATTGTTTTAGCTACTAAATAAGAGTAACCTACATCATCATATTGCGGCCTTCCAGCTCTTCCGGACATCTGTTCATAATCAAAAACAGGAATTGATGCAGGACCATTGCTTGTCCATCTGGTGTGGTCTCTAATTACTACATATTTTGAAGGCAAATTAACACCATACATCAAACTTGGAGTTGCAGTAATCATCAGTATATTTCCGTTTCTGAATTCATCTTCAATTATTTCTTTCTGTTCATTGAAAAGTCCAGCATGGTGGAACACAACACCTTTTTCAGCAGCTTCAGCCAGTTTAAGACAGGTTGTAGTTGGAAGTGATCCTTTTTTCTTTGGAACTTCCAGTAATTTATCAGCTACCTGTTTAAATTTCTGTTTTTGTTCATTTGTTGTTTTTTTATCTATTTTTTTAGCAACATACGTAGCTAAGCTTTCTGTAAATCTTCTTGTTGACACAAAGCTTAATGCCTGTGAATTGTCTTCAATAGCTTTTTCAACAATTTTTACAATAACATCGTTTTTATTTTTTGTATTGAACATTTCAGCATCTAAAACTTCTTTATTTAAAGGCACTGGTCTGTAATCATGTTCTACAGTTTTCCCGTCAAGCCACTGTTCAATTTCATCAATGTTTTTTAAAGTAGCTGAAAGAGCAATTATTCTTAAACTTGGATTGATAATTTTAGCTCTTGTAATAGCTGATTCTAGTGTAGGTCCTCTTGAGTATTCTCCGATCATATGGAATTCGTCAATAATCAGCGTATCTACTTCACGAAGTACATTCCAGGAAAATCTTGTAAGTGCATCAAATGATTCAAAAACCATAACGGATAAATCGGAGTTGGAGGGGTGTTTGCCTACTTTAATTCCATGTTCTTCAAATGCTTTAAATTCTTTTACTTTTTCATTTTGAATTGAAAGAAGTGGTGCTGCATAAACTGCTTTTCCACCATTTAAAATGGTTTTCAGAGCAGGCAGAATTCCAAGTACTGTTTTACCACTGGCCGTTGGAATTGATATAATATAATTAGATTTATCTTCTAAATATCCTGATTCAATTACTGCTTTTTGCGCGGGATTGAATTCCTTAATGTAGGGATAAGCAGTATTTATTATTGTTTTTATATCATTTGACAAATTTTCCATATTAATCATTTAAAATTTATTTTTTTCATATATAATAAATATTTGTAGTGTCCATTTGATGAATAATTTTTCTTAAAAACTTGTGCTAACAGTTATATATAAGTTTTCATAAATTATTCAATCAATTAATTTAATAGGAGATAAAAACCATGGTAGTGAAAGTAGAAGTATTTACATCTGATAGCTGTCCGCATTGTCCGGCTGCAGTTAATGTTGCTAATGAAGCAAAAGAAGTTTTAGGTGATGCTGCGGATATTATTGTTTGCAATATTGCTTCAGAAGAAAATAGGCAAAAAGCAATTGGCCTTGGAATTATGGCTGTTCCTACAATAGCTATTAATGATGAAGTGGCATTTGTTGGTGCACCTGCTTTAGATGAACTTGTTAATAAAGTTAAATCTTTGATTTAATTTTATCTTCTTTTTTTATAACTTGTAAACATGACAAATGAAAATTATACTGGAGTTACTACTGGAACTATAGCTACTGCCTGTTCTCTTGCAGCTTTGGAATCTATTTTGGATACTTCAGATATTGATTGTGTCAAAGTCAAAACACCTAAAAAAACTTTAGACATTATAATTGATGAATGCAAAAGGTTATCTCATTCTTCTGCCTGTGCTGTAGCTCATAAGAATCCTTATAATGATCCTGATGTTACGGTAGGTCTGGCTATTGTTGCTACTGTTGAATTATTGGATAAAACCAGTGGTGAAGATAGTGTCATAATAACTGGTGGTGAGGGTGTTGGTAAAATAACAAAACCTGGCCTTCAAATTCCGGTGGGGGAATATGCAATAAATCCGGTTCCCCGCAGAATGATTAGGAAAAATTTGGAAAGGATTTTGCCGGAAGATAAGGTAGCTAAAGTAACAATTTCAATTCCTGAAGGTCGAAAGATAGCTAAAAAAACAATGAATCCTAAATTAGGTATTGTTGGAGGAATATCTGTTATTGGAACTACCGGAATAGCCAGATCCATGTCCAGTGAAGCTTATAAAAATTCCATTGTTACTCAAATAGATGTTGCATTGGCTTTAAATTTGGATAATCTGGTTTTTGTTCCGGGAAATATTGGTGAAAAATTGGCATTAAAGCAACTTGACATTACAAAGCAGCACATTATTCAGACTGGAAATTATGTGGGTTTTATGTTTGAGGAAGCCAAAAAAAGAGGAATTGATGAATTTACTTTCTTTGGTCACATTGGAAAGCTGATTAAAATAGCCGGCGGAATTTTTAACACCAAACATGCAATAGCAGACGGAAGACGGGAAATAATGATTACTCATGCAGGTATTTGCGGTGCTGATACAAAAACACTTCAGAAACTGTATGATTCTAAAACAACTGAAGACATGCTGGATATTTTAGATGAAGAAAATTTGCATTTGGATGTTTGTAATAGTATTGCATTAGCTATCAAAGAGCGATGTATGCAGAGATTTGAATTGGATTTAAATGTTATTTTGGTTGATATGGAAGGTAACTATTTAAATGATAATTTTGAAAGGTTTTTATTATGAAAATAGCAATGGTTGGTCAGTTTCCACCCCATATAGGTGGCGTAGGGGTTCATATTCATACGTTATCCAAGGAACTTGTAAAACAGGGGCATGAAGTTTATGTAATAACTTATCCCCATAAGGATATTAAGGATATTGATGGCATTCATGTAATCGGAACCAAAGGAGTTAATATTCCCGGAATTCGGGGATTGATGTTTAAGATAAATGCAAAAAAGGCATTGGAAAAATTATTGAAAGAAGTTGATATTGACATTATTCATGGCCATTATCTGTTTCCGGCAGGTGCAGCCAGTGTTGAAGTTGGAAAAAAACATAATATTAAAACATACATAACTGCACATGGTTCTGACATGTTTGAAATGTATAAAAAACAATTTTTCATGAGACCTATTATTAAAAAAGTATTAAAAAAGGCAGATGTTGTTTTTGCAGTAAGTAATGCTTTGAAAGATGAAATATTAGCTACTGAAGTTCCTGGAATTGAAAATAAAACAAGATTATATTGGAATTCTGTAGATATTGCCAAGTTTAATAATAATGGAAACACTTCATTCAAATCCGATTTTAAGAATAATAAACCCGTTGTTCTTTTTGTAGGTAATATTATCAAACGTAAAAATGTAAATTCATTATTGGAAGCTAAAAAAATAGCCAAAAGTGATTATAATCTTGTTGTAGTAGGTGATGGTCCTCTTTTAAAACAGCTTAAAGATAAAGCAGAAAAAGAAAATATTTCTGATGTTTATTTTACTGGAGCTAGAAAAGATGTAGAAAAGATTATACCAAGTGCAGATGTACTTGTGTTGCCGTCTTTTTCAGAAAGTTTTGGTTTAGTTTTAATTGAAGCTCTAGCCTCTGGAAAACCCGTTATTGGAAGTGATGTTGGAGGAATTAAAGAAATCATAACTCCTGAAGTAGGGCTGTTAATTGACCCGAACAGTCCTGAAACTATAGCTGATGCTGTTGATAAAATAATTTTAGATGATGAATTCAGAAGTAATTTAGCTTCAAATGCAAGAAACAGAGCTAAAATATTCAGTAAAATTGAAATTCCTTATGATGAGGTAAAATAATGAAAAAATCAGTAAGGTCTCCAGGTTCAGCAACAGTAATTAATGCAATAGCTACAGGCTTTGGTTCTGCTTTCGGTATTGATTTGGATATAAAATGCAGTGCCAATACTCAAAATAACTCCATAACCTGTTCTAATGATGTTGGAGCACCAACTACATTAATGGAAATCTGTGCTAAAAAAACTTTTGAAAAATATGAAATTTCTCCAGATGATTTTGGAATAAATATTAAAACAGAATCTGAATTACCTATGGCATCAGGATTATCAAGCAGCAGTGCATTATCCAATGCTGTTGTAAGTGTAACTTCTAAAATTATTGCAGATGAATTTAATTTGAAGCCACTTGATGATTTGGAAATAATCAATTTAGCTATTGATGCATCTCTGGAGGCAAAAGTTACTATAACAGGATCATTTGATGATGCAACAGCTTCATATTTTGGAGGAGTTGTTGTTACAGATAACAAAAATAGAAAATTCATCATCAAAGAGAAAATGGAAGAATATCCTGTTTTGGTTTATATGCCTAATTTCGGTTCCAAATCCGGAAGTTCTGATGTTGACCGTATGAAAGTGCTGTCGCCACTTGTTGAAACAGCTTTCGGATTGGCCAGATCAGGAGATTATTTTAAAGCACTTAATTTAAATGGTTTAATTTATGCAAACACTTTAGGTTTTGATTCCAATATAGCTATTGATGCTCTGGAAGTTGGTGCAATAGCTTCAGGATTATCTGGAACAGGTTCTTCATTTGTAGCTGTCTGCGAAGATGAAGCAATTGATGATGTTAAAGAAACCTGGTCTAAATATGAAGGAAGGATTATTGAAACTAAAGTGGATAATGTCGGTTGCAGTTTAATTTAGTGTTAAGTTTTCAAATAATCCATAGTATTAAATAGTATAATACAAATAAACTATATTATTATCATTATTATCAAAAGATGGTGATTTCTTGAAAAATAATTACAAGCTAAAATCTTTTAAAGATAAAAAAGATGCCGAGAAAGTGCTTTTAGACTCTAGAAAACGCATTGATGAAATTGATAATGAAATTTTTGATTTAATTTGTCAGAGAACTTCATTTGCTATGGATATAGCCCTTGCAAAGGACTATATTGGCATGCCTGTATATGATAAGAAAAGAGAGGATTCAATTCATAAAAAAATTGAGAAGTTATCTGAAAAAAACCATATTGATGTTGATATTAGTAATCAAATCATGGATATGCTAACTACATTAAGTAAAAATGAGCAAAAAGAAATTTTAAGGAGGAATGTTAATGGGTAATATTAGAACTTCATTTGTTAAACGTTTAGCAAAAGAACTTATAGAAACTCACAAAGGTGTTTTCACTACTGATTTTGATCAAAATAAAAAATTAGTTATGGAATATTCTACTGTAAGTACTAAACATTTAAGAAATAAAATCGCAGGATATGTTACAAGACTTGTGAGATTAGAACAAACTCAAGAATAAGTCTTTTTCATTTTTTTTTAATTTTTTTATTATTATCATTATTTTGTTCAATTTTAGTATTCTACTTTTTTTAATTTTAGTCTTTTGTAGCCTATTTTAAAAGTTTATTAATGTGTTTATTCATATAAATAATTAGGTATTTTTGTTTATTCAAAAATCTAGTGAAATTTTTATGGAAATAGGTGAATATTAATGGATTTGATAGTAGCAAAATTCGGAGGTACATCGGTTGGAGATGGCTCCAGAATTAGAAAAGCAGCGCAATCTGTGGTAAATGAATATATGAAAGGCAATCAATTAGTTGTAGTTGTTTCTGCAGTTAATAATTCAACTGATGAGTTAATTGAATTGTCTACTGAAGCTATTGGTGGAGGTTTAACTGATAAGCAAAAGGCAGAAATAATGGCTATGGGTGAATTAACTAGCTCAAGATTATTTGCTGCAGCTATTGAATCTTTAGGTGTGAAGGCAGAATTTATTGATCCATACAATGATAAATGGCCGGTTATAACAGATTCTAATTCACTCAATGCCAAAATTGATTTTGCAACAACTGATAAAAAATGTGATGGAATAAAAGATCTTATTAGTCAAGGTATTATCCCAGTTATTTGCGGATTTTTAGGAAAAGGCCCTAGTGGTGAAATTACAACTATTGGGAGAGGTGGCAGTGATGTAACTGCATTTTTACTTGGCCATTGTTTAGGTGCTAATGATGTAGTTATTGTTACTGATGTTGATGGAGTAATGTCAACTGACCCCAATAAAATAGAAGAAGCTGAATTATTAGATGAAATTTCTGTTGAAGAAATGAGAGATTTAGCTACTCATGGAGCACAGGTTTTACATCCTCATGCTCTAAAATATAAAGACCCATTGATAAGTGCAAAAATTATCAACTTCAATAATGGTGATTTAAGTGCTAAAGGTACAAAAATAACTGGTCCTTTTGAAGGAGACATGTTAAAGACAGTATCTTTATATAAAAATCCTATTTCTGTCATTGCTATTGTTGGAGAGGAAATGCTTAAGAAAGTGGGACTTTTAGCAAATTTAACTTCATGCCTTGCAGAAAATAAAATTAATATATTTGGCATTTCAGCAGGTCAGAATTCTATAACAACCTTTGTAGAAAAAAAGGATTCTGATAAAGCATATCATTTATTGCACAGTTGGGTAATTGATGAAGATGTTTTAAGTTCATTATCTCTTGGTGATGATACAGCTATGATTACTGTAGTTAGTCCTGAGTTTATTGATGAACCGGGCATCATTTCTAATATTACAAACCCGCTTAGGAAAAACAATATCAACATTGTTGAGATATCTTCTTCTCAAACTGCTGTGGTATTATTTGTCGATTGGAAAGATGGTGAAAAAGCACTTGAATTAATTAAAGAGGTTTTAAAATGAATTTTGAAGGAACATATGTTGCAATGATAACTCCATTTACTGATGATGGGAAAATTGATGAAGAAGGATTTAGGTCCAATATTAATTATTTGATTGATAAAGGTGTAACTGGTTTGGTTGGTGCCGGAACTTCTGGTGAATCAGCTACATTAACTCATGATGAACACAGAAAAGTAGTAGAAATTTTAATTGATGAAGTTGACGGCAGAGTTGAAACAGTAGCAGGATCAGGCAGTAATTCTACACATGAAGCTATTGAATTAACTAAATCTGCAGAAGAATTAGGTGCTGATGCTGCTTTAGTAATCACCCCTTATTATAATAAACCACAACAGCATGCATTGATTAAACATTATCAGGCTATTAGTGATGTAACTGATATTCCGATTATAGCATATAATGTTCCGTCACGTACTGGTGTGGACATAAGTGTTGAAACTATTGTGGAATTAGCTAAAATTGATGGTATTGATGCAGTTAAAGAAGCTAGTGGAAGCATAGATAAAGTATCTAAACTTTATAAAGCTTTAACAAAAGAAGGTCTTGAAGAAGATTTCAATATATTGTCTGGTGAAGACGGTTTAACTTTACCTATTATGGCTTTGGGAGGAACTGGTGTAATTAGTGCATCAGCTAATGTGGATCCTAAAAGGATGGTTTTAATGGTTGACAGTATATTGAATGATGATTATACCAGAGCTCAAGAGCTTCATTACGAAATGATTAATGTAATTGATGCTCTTTTCATTGAAAGTAATCCAGTACCTGCAAAAACAGCAATGAATATAATGGGTCTTCCTGCAGGACCTCTTAGGGCACCATTAGCAGATATGAAAGATGAAAATGTTGAAATTCTCAAAAAAGCTTTAAAAGAAGCAGATTTAATTTAAGTTGGTAATATTATGATTAAAGTAGCAGTCACTGGAGCAGCTGGAAGAATGGGCTCCGGTATTATTAGAAAAATAACACAGCAAGATGATATGGAAGTAGTTGCCGCTATTGAAATTCCTAACTCTCCATTAGCTGGAGTAGATGCAGGTATTCAAGCTGGTGCTGGTGAACTTGGAGTTAAAATTGTCGGTGCTGAAAAATTAGAAGAAACATTAAAAGAATCTGAAGCAGATGTTTTAGTTGATTTCACTATAGCTCATGCAGCAGTGGAAACAGTTAAAAAAGCTACTGCATGCGGTGTTAATGTTGTAGTGGGCACTACTGGTTTTACTGATGAACAAATGGCTGAAAATATTAAAAATGTAAAAGACAATGATGTAAAAGCAGTTATTTCATCTAACATGTCTATTGGGGTAAATGTATTTTTCAATACTTTGAAAAAATTAACTCCTATCTTAAATGATTTTGACATTGAAATTATTGAAGCACATCACAATCAGAAAAAAGACGCTCCATCTGGAACTGCAATGACTGCATTTGAAGTAATAGCTAATGAACTTGACCGTAACCCTGAAGAAGTAGGAGTTTATGGAAGACAGGGAATGGTCGGTAAAAGAACCAAAGAAGAAATAGGTTTACATGCTATTCGTGGTGGAGACATTGTTGGAGACCATACTGTAATGTTTGTTGGTGATGGTGAAAGAATAGAATTTACTCACCGTGCTCACACAAGGGAAGTTTTTATTGCGGGGGTAATTAGAGCTATCAGATACATTCCAGATGCTGAATCTGGTATTGTAAGTAGTATGAATGATGTTTTAGGATTAGAATAGGTGTTATCTATGGTAAATGTTGGTATACTTGGTGCAACTGGAATGGTTGGTCAAAGATTTATCCAATTACTTGATAATCATCCAGATTTTGAAATTACAGCATTAGCAGCATCTTCAAGATCTGCGGGTAAAAGATACGAGGATGCTACTACATGGTATCTTGATAATGAAATGCCTGAATCTGTTAAAGATATTATTGTAAAAGAAACTGATGCTGATGCAATGGATAATGATGTGGATATTGTATTTTCATCTCTTCCAACAGAATTTGCAGCTAAAGTTGAAAAAGATTTTGCTAGGGATTATGTTGTTGCAAGTAATGCTAGTGCTCACAGGATGAAGAAAAATATTCCTTTAGTTATTCCTGAAGTTAATCCAGAATATTTAGACATGATTGATGCTCAGCAAAAGGAAAATAACTGGGACGGATTCATTGTAACTAATCCTAATTGTTCAACTATTGCTTTAACTTTATCATTAAAACCTATTGTTGATAATTTTAATGTAGATGCAATTAGGGTTTCAACAATGCAAGCAGTGTCAGGTGCAGGATATAATGGTGTACCTTCTATGGCTATTGTTGATAATCTTGTTCCTTATATTGGTAATGAAGAAGAAAAGATGGAAAGTGAAACATTACATCTTTTGGGTAATTATGATGGGGAAAAAGTTTCTGATGCTGATTTTAAATTAAGTGCTTCCTGTCATAGAGTTCCGGTTATTGATGGTCATACTGAAGCAGTATTTGTTGAGTTGGATGATGACTTTGATATTAACGATGTTAAAGATAAAATGGCTAATTTCAAAGCATTGCCTCAAAAATTAAATTTATTCTCTGCACCTAAAAATCCAGTCATTGTTAAAGAAGAAATTGATCGTCCTCAACCAAGAATGGATAGAAATGCAGGTAATGGTATGTCTGTTTCAGTTGGAAGGTTGAGAAAAGACAAAGTATTTGATAATAGTTTTAAATATGTGTTAGTTGGACATAATACAATTCGTGGAGCTGCTGGAGCTTCTGTATTAAATGCTGAATTAATTAATGATAAAATACTCTGATTTTATCATTTTTATTTTTTTATTTTTCCTAATATTTTTCTTATTTTTAAGATAATTTCTGTTTACTTTTAGTTTTAATTTTTGATGATGTTTAGAGTTTAATTTAAATAGTATGAATTTCATAATACTTTATTAGTTATAATATTTGAATTTTTATTATTCAACTAGATATTGGGATAAAAATTTTTAAATTAAGGGATAACATGGAATTAGGTGCTGGTATTGAAAATGAAACATTACAAAATTTAATTCGTGATTGTCTATTAGAGTTAAACAGGCTTAAATTCAATTTAACTGAATTGGAAATAGCTAAAGCTAAAGATACCACTCCTCAGAAGATTCAGGAACTTGAAAATCATATTCTTAATAAAGAAAAAGAAGTTTCTCTTATTAAATTTAAAGCTGAGGATGAAATTAATCTTTTGAAAAAACAACTAGATGAAAAAGATGCTCTAATTAAAAATCAAGAAGATAGAATTTATGAATTAGATTATGTAAATAATTCTCTTGATGAAATTAAAGAATATTTTGCAGAACAATTGAGGGATTATAAGAAAAAAGAGCTTGCTGAAGTTAATGAAAGATTAAATGAATCTTTTAAAAGTATTGCTGAGAAAGAGGCTCAAATTAACATGCTTTCAAGAACTATTGATGATTATAAAATTCAGGTTATTAAATTGGAAAATAATGCTGAATTTAAAAGTAAGATTTCTAATCTTGAAAGAGAAATTGAATATAAAAATAATGAGTTATCTGAAAAAAATAACATAATTACTGCTAAAGAAAATGAAGTATCTCTTTTAAGAGAATCTACTATTCCTAAAGATAATTATATTAATCTTCAAAAAGAATTATCTCTTTTAAGAGAATCTACTATTCCTAAAGAGGATTATATTAATCTTCAAAGGGAATTATCTTCTAAAGATGATAAGATTAAACGTTTGGAAGAAATTAACAATTTCTTTAATGAGCTTCAGGAAGAACAGGAAGCTTATGAAACTATGGACAGGACTCCCCCATTTAGGTTGGAGAAAAAGCGATTTAATAAAAAATAATCTCTTTTTTCAATCTTTTTTTAGAAAAGCTCTAACTGGTGAAGCTTCTGCTTCAATATTTAATGGAATAAAGAATGAGTTATACTTAGTTTTATTTAAATCATCACAATTTGTTATATTTTCAACAATCCAAACATTATTTTCAAGTAATTTTTTATGAATTGTATTTTCTCCATATTTATCAACTGAGCATGTATCTATTGCAATCCCTTTAATATTTTTTTCTATAATCATGTCAGCTAATTCATTAGAGATGTAAGGATTTTCATAGAAGTACTTTTTACTGCCAAAATATTCGCCCCATCCTGTGATTATTATAGCTATCTTTTCTTTTGAATTTTTTAAATTACAATTTTTAACTAAAATTTCCTTACTTTTACTTTCAACGTAATTTATGCTAGCTTCACCAATAAAATTTTCTAGAGGCAACTGGGATATTTTTTTCCCATTTGTGATGTAATGGAATGGTGAATCCATATGTGTCCCTGTATGAAGTCCAGTTTCTAATTTAAACAATGTGGAACTGTCTGTTTCATCAGCTTTCTTAAAATAATCAAGTTTTGTTTTGGGATCTCCAGGGTATTCTGGAATTTCATTTTTTAGTTTGTATGTGAGGTCAATATATTCCATTTTTTTACAACCGATAAGTATTTATATAACCTTAAACTCATTATATGGTAGAAGGGTTATTCAACAATATAATTATTTTTCATGTTGATATTTAAACTGTTCTATAAATAATAAATTAATTTTAAAAGGTGATTTTAATGGCACAAGGTGGACAACCAATTTTTATCTTACCTGAAGGAACAAACAGGTCCGTCGGAAGAGATGCTCAAAGAAACAATATTTTAGCAGGAAAAGTACTTGCTGAAACTGTAAGAACCACATTAGGTCCAAAAGGAATGGACAAAATGTTAGTGGATGGACTTGGAGATATTGTTGTAACCAATGATGGTGTTACAATCTTAAAAGAAATGGATATTGAACATCCTGCAGCTAAAATGTTGGTGGAAGTAGCTAAAACTCAAGAAGACGAAGTTGGAGATGGAACTACTACTGCAGTAATTATTGCTGGAGAATTATTGAAAAAATCCGAATCTTTATTAGATCAAGATATTCACCCAACAATCATTGCAATGGGATACAGACAAGCAGCTGAAAAAGCACAAGAAATTTTAGATGATATTGCAATTGATTCAGTTGATGAAGAAACTTTAGTTAAAGTAGCTATGACTGCTATGACTGGTAAAGGAACTGAAGCAGCACGTGAACCATTAGCAAAATTAATCGTAGATGCAGTTCAAAAAGTAGCTGAAGATGGAGTAGTAGACACTGACAACATTAAAATTGAGAAAAAAGATGGTGCTGTTGTAGAAGATTCTACTTTAGTTGAAGGAGTAATTGTTGACAAAGAAAGAGTACACCCAGGTATGCCTTCTGAAGTTAAAGATGCAAAAATCGCATTAGTTAACTCTCCTCTTGAAGTAAAAGAAACTGAAGTTGATGCAGAAATCAGAATAACTGACCCTGCTCAAATGCAAGCTTTCATTGAACAAGAAGAAAAAATGGTTAAAGATATGGTAGATAAAGTAGCTGAATCTGGTGCTAATGTATTATTCGCACAAAAAGGTATCGATGATTTAGCACAACATTACTTATCTAAAGCAGGTATTTTAGCTGTAAGAAGGGTTAAAAAATCAGATATTGAAAAATTAGCTAGAGCTACTGGTGCTAATGTAGTAACTAATTTAGAAGATTTAACTGCTGACGACTTAGGTGAAGCAGGTATTGTAGAAGAAAGAAAAGTATCTGGCGAAGAAATGATCTTTGTAGAAGAATGCAGTGTAGCTAAATCTGTAACCTTATTCGTAAGGGGAAGTACCAAACACATTGTTGATGAAATCGTAAGAGCTATTGAAGATGCAATTGGTGTTGTAGCAGCTACTGTTGAAGATGACAAAGTTGTAGCTGGTGGAGGAGCTCCAGAAATTGCAATGGCTAAAAAACTCAAAGATTATGCTGATTCAATCAGTGGAAGAGAACAATTAGCAGTTAATGCATTTGCAGAAGCTTTAGAAATTGTTCCTAAAACCTTAGCTGAAAATGCAGGTTTAGACAGTATTGATTCATTAGTAGACTTAAGAGCTGCTCATGAAAACAGTGCTGTAATGGGATTAGATGTATTTACTGGTAAAGTAGCAGATATGAAAGAAGCTGGTGTAATTGAACCTAAACGTGTCAAAAAACAAGCTATCCAATCTGCTTCTGAAGCAGCTGAAATGATTTTAAGAATTGATGATGTAATCGCATCTAGCGGTAAAGGTGACGCTGACATGGGCGGTATGGATCCTGCTGCTATGGGCGGTATGCCTCCAATGATGTAAATTTAAAGAAATTATTTAATTTCTTTTTTTCTTTTTATTTTTTTAAGGTATTATCTTGCAAACCAAACGACTTATTTTTAAAAATTCAACTGGAGATAGGGCATATATCTATGAAAACTCCATAGTAGTTGAGTTTGGAGTTTGCAGAAATGGAATTTCAACATCTGAGTTAAATGGCGGATACAAAAAAAATTTTAAAATAGCTTTTAATCATTATTTATCTCAGGAAAACATTGATTTTTTAGAAAATCATAGTGTAAATGATTATTTAGTTAGACAAAGCGGAATTTTGGGAATTGATCCTAAATTTACTACAGGTCTTTTAACTTCTGCGCAAATGGAAAATGCATGCGTTGTTACAAAACAGTATAGGAACTTGGAAGTCAGTGCAATAACTACTGCCGGTGTAAGAGTAAATGCCTCAAGAGCAGGGGACAGTGCAAGTTATTATGAGGAAAATGGTAATTTTCAATTTGATGTTGGAACAATCAATATAATTATTTTAACTAATGCTTATTTGGAGCCGGGAACATTAGCTAATGGATTGGTAACAGCTACTGAAGCAAAAACTGTTGCTTTAAATAATTTAAGAATTCCAAGTCAGTTTTCCAATGGATTTGCAACAGGAACTGGAACTGATGGAATAGCTATTTTTTCAAATTCAGAATCTGATAATATACTGTCTAATGCAGGAAAACATTCAAAACTTGGAGAACTAATAGCCAGATGTGTTATTGAATCAATAATTGAGGCTATTAAAAGGCAGGTCTGGATTACAAAAGAGTCACAATGCAGTGTTTTAGCTCGCTTAAGAAGGTATGATTTGGATATTAATGAATTTTATAATGATATTGATAATAAAGAGGAATTCGTAAAATCATTACAAGTGGCTGCAAGAAAACAGGAAAATGTAGCATTAACTACTTCGGTTTTACATTTAATTGATGAAGTTGAAAATAATTTACTGGATAAGAAAATAGCTTATAGTTTAGCTAATTCTATTCTTGAAAATAATTGTGATGATTTTTGCATTCAAAAGCTTTTAACATTTTGGATTAATAAATTTTTAAGTTAATTTTTTATATAATGATTAGTAATGATATTGTATGATAAGATTAGCAGGCATAAGAGACATTAAAGGAATTAATAGATTATTGCTTCAGGTTCAAAAGGTTCATTCAGATATTCGTCCCGATCTATTTAAAGACGGTGGAAAAAAGTATAATGATTATGAACTTGAGGAAATTATAAAAAATAGTGAAACTCCAATATTTGTTTATGAATTTGATAATATGATTGTAGGTTATGTATTTTGCATTATAACCAATCATCATAATGAAACCTCTTTTTGTAATCATAAAACTATTTATGTTGATGATTTGTGTGTTGATGAAAAAACAAGGCATGAAGGAATTGGAACTGCATTGTATGAGTATGTTTTAGAGTATGCAAAAAGTATCGGATGTTATAATCTTACTTTAAATGTTTGGGAAGGCAATGACAGTGCTATGGATTTTTATAAAGGCAGGGATATGAAAATTCAAAAGGTATGTATGGAAAAGATTTTATAAAACTTAAATATTTTAATACTTCTTTGAACATATTTATAATTGATGTTAAAATTTAGCTGAAAAATTGAATGTTTTTAGGAGTTTTTAATATGGTTGCTTTTGAAAGAATAAAATCCGGTATTCCGCAACTAGACGAAACCTTAGATAATATTCGTTTAGGGGATAATGTAGTATGGCAGGTTTCTAATCTGGATGAATTTTTATATTTTGTCAAACCTTTTGTTAAACAGGCTTTAAAAGATAATAGAAACCTGATTTATGTAAATTTTGGTCAGCATGAGCCGTTAATAGATATGACTGCTGATGATTTCTTAAAATTGGATGTTGAAAAAAATAATCCTGAAACAGAATTTGCTATGATTGAACGTGACGGGATTAAAATTTATCAGGTAGATCCAAACAAGCAATTTGAACCTTTTACTTTGGAAGTTCATAATATTATTACAAAAGAGGGGAGGGATGCTTTTTATGTATTTGACTGTTTGTCTGATTTACAGGCAGCATGGTCTACAGATTTGATGATGGGAAATTTCTTCAGAGTAACATGCCCGTATTTATTTTCTCTTGATACAGTAGCTTATTTTCCAATTATTAGAGGTAAACATTCCTTTGAAGCAATAGCTAAGATTCGTGAAACAACACAACTTTTTTTAGATTTATATTCTCATAAAGATGATGTATATTTACATCCGTTGAAAGTATGGAACAGATATTCTCAAAATATGTTTTTAGGCCATAAATATGAAACTAAAAAAGAAGTTTTAACAACATTAACTGATGGTTTGGAAGTAAGTAATTTTTATAAAGTTGTTAATCGGGCAGCTGATTATCATAATGAGCAGAACAGTGATAGCTGGGAAAGATTCTTTGAATTAACCAAGTTACAATATGAAAACAATGAAGACATATCTGAAAAATGTGATTTGATGTGCAATATGCTCATGACTAAAGATAAAAACATGATTGAAAAAGTTAAAGAGTATTTTTCCCCACCTGATTATTTTTCAGTTTATAACCGTGTTGTCGGTAGTGGTATGATTGGAGGTAAGGCATGCGGTATGCTGCTTGCACGTAAAATCATAGAGCATGACCGTCCTGATATTTATGCTGATTTCGAACCTGATGATTCATTTTACATCTGTTCTGATTTGTTTTATACATATATTGTTTCAAATGATTTATGGGATATTCGGGTAAAACAAAGAACTAAAGAAGGTTATTATGAAGCTGGAAAAGAGCTTGAAAAAGGTTTGAAAAACGGTACATTTTCTGATGATATCCGTGAGAAGTTTAGACGGCTTCTGGATTATTTCGGTCAAAGTCCGATTATTGTAAGATCAAGCAGTTTTTTGGAAGACGGTTTTGGAAATGCTTTTGCCGGAAAATATGAATCAGTTTTCTGTGTTAACAGAGGACCTCTTGAAGAACGTCTGGAAGCTTTTGAAGAAGCTGTTAAAACAGTATATGCAAGTACAATGAACATATCTGCTTTGGAATATAGAAGCTTAAATGATTTGGATGATAATGATGAACAGATGTCTTTACTTGTTCAGAGAGTATCCGGGTCTTATTATCAGGATTATTTCTTCCCTTCTGCAGCAGGAGTTGGATTTTCATATAGTCCATATTCTCCATTGCCGGATATGGGGCATAATGGTGGAATGTTAAGATTGGTTATGGGTTTAGGTACAAAAGCAGTAGATAGAACTCAAAGAGATTATCCCCGTATTGTTAATTTAGATAAACCAAAAGCTATGGATGTACCAAGTGTTGTTGAGAGACATAAACATTCCCAACATTATTTGGATGTTTTAGATTTAAAAAACATTAAGGTAAGTGAAATTTCTGTTGATGAAGGGATTGATGTAGTTCCAGTTTATGCAAAAAGAGCTGTGGTGGAACATGATACTGATGCAGAGCGCAGATTCCGTGAAAGAGGTCAAAGAAGAGATGTTGTCTTTGTAAATTGTAATGGTTTAGTTAACAATGATAAATTCACATCATTGATGAAGGAATTACTTCAAACTTTAGAGACAGCTTATGAATATCCTGTTGACATTGAATATACTGTAAATGTAGGTCAGGAAGGTTCATTTGTTATTAATTTATTGCAGTGCAGGCCGCTGCAGGTTGCAACTACTAAAGAAGCTATTGAAATTCCTCAGGATAAAGGAGAAGTATTTTTCCATATTAAAAATTCTTCAATGGGAAGATCAAGAAAACAGGACTTTGATATTTTAGTTTATGTTGACCCGCATAAGTATTATGAATATCCTTTTACTAAAAAAGCTTCATTGGCTAAATTAATAGGTGCCATTAACAGTTATTGTAAAAATCATAATAAGGAAGCTATGTTAATTGTTCCTGGAAGGTTAGGTACTTCTTCACCGGAACTTGGAATTCCAGTAGTATTTGCAGATATCAGCAAATTTTCAGCTATTTTGGAAGAGTCATATAGTGAAGTGGGTTATGTTCCTGAATTGTCCTTTGGAAGTCATATGTTTCAGGATTTAGTTGAAGCGGATATTTATTATGGAGCTATTTTTGAAAACAGCAACAGATTGGATTTCAATAAAAATTTATTTAAAGATTATCCGAATAAATTATGTGAATTCATTCCTGAATTTAATAAAGAATTGTATGATATGGTTAAAATTTTTGAATTCAGTAAAAACAAGCTTGAGTTTTATCATGACATGAAAAATGATGAGAGTATTTGTATTATGGATAATAAATAAAATTTAGAAAAATTTAATATATGTCAAAGATTATAATAAAACATATTAAAAATTAAGGTGATTATTTATGAGGATTAAAGAAGATTTAATTAACAAAGAAGTGCTTGACGGCGGTGCTGATTTAATTGGTAAAGTTATTGATGTTGTAATGGATAAGGATACATTTGAAGTAACTGATTTGGTTATTAAAAAAACAGGTATTGCAGATCAAATTAAAGCTGGCGGGGAAAATGTTGTTCCTAGTGAACTTGTAAAAGTTATCGGGGATAAAATTTTACTTAAAAGTGATGATGATATTTAAAATTTCGGTTATTTAGATGATTACTAAAGAATATTTAATTGATTTATTAAAAGAAAATGGTGTTTTCTTAAAAGGGGATTTCACATTATCTTCAGGTAAGAAAAGTGATTATTACATAAACATGAAAAAAGCTATTACTGACCCTGAAATATTATCAACAATAGCTAAATTAATCACAAAATCCATTAGTGAAGATAATATTAATAAAGTAGCAGGTCCTGCACTTGGAGCTGTTCCAATAGCTACTGCAGTTTCTCTTGAATCTAACATTCCATTGTTGATGATTAGAAAAGAGAAAAAAGGTTATGGGACTTCTAAACTTATTGAAGGTGAATTAAACGAAGGTGATGATGTTATTGTTGTAGAAGATGTTACAACTACTGGAGGATCATTGCTTAAAGCTATTAAAGCTATTCAAGACAATGGAGGAAATGTAAAAAGAGCTTTTGTTGTTGTTGATAGGCAGGAAGGAGCTATTGAAGCTTTTGATAGTGAAGGTATTAAATTAGAACCTTTAATAACTGTTGATGAATTTTTTTAATTAAAAAAAAGATGATGAATGATTAAGTTCATCATTTTCAAATTTTTATTTTTTTGCGTGGAATACTAGATGAGGGAATTCATCTATTATGATGTTAGATGCTGTTTTAACTGCATTAGGAGAGCCAGGCATGGAAAAGATTACTGTTTTTTTATATACTCCTGCAGTTGCTCTTGAAATAAGTGCTCCTGAACCGATTTCTAAAAAAGATTGATGTCTAAAAATTTCACCAAAACCTTCAATTTTTTTATCAAAAAGTTCCTCTACAGTTTCAACAGTTATATCTCTACTGTCTAGTCCTGTTCCACCTGTTGTTAAGATAACATCAATATTTTTATTAATCATTTCTTTAATGGTTTTAATTAATGATTCTTTATCATCAGGTATTATTGTTTTGGATTTTAATGTGTATCTTTTTGATATTTCATCTGCAAGATATTGTCCTGATAGATCATCCTTATCCGTAGTGATGCTGTCACTTAATGTTATTACACCACAGGCAATATCATTAGATGATAATTTTTTATGTTTTTCGGTTGTTTCACTTTTCATAATTAATCCCCTTTATTATGCAGTTATTGTCATCATCTCTTTTATTTTTTCGTATTCCTCATGATTTTTTAATAGTAAATCTGTAGGGTAGTATAATGAGCCATAACTGTCAGATTCACACATAACTAATTTACTTTTGCATAAAATCTCTAAATGGTATTCAATGGTATTATAATCCATATCTATGATTTTTGCTATTTGACTTCCATTATATGGACGTACAAGCAGTAAATCAACAATTTTTGCAGAAGTTTTCCCTCCTTTTCTTTTTAAAAAGATTTGATGAAGTAGCTTGTTGATTGTCATTGTTTTTCATCTCCACTCTTTTATCTGATTGTATAGTAATTTTCCCCATTTTAATCCGTCTTGACTTTTATCAATCAGAATTTGTGAGTCATCGTAGTGACCATCTTTAAAAAATAATGTAAGTGACATAAACTCTTCTCCCAATGTTAAAAAGCTTTTTAAAGGATTTTTTATGCTAATTATTTTCACATTTTCATTATTAATTAGCCATTTTTCAAATAACGGATTTCTATGAATTAATGCTAATATTTCTTGGTGGGTGATTAATTCAAGTTTATGCAGTGTTTTTTCTTGTATTAATTGAACAATGTTCCTCAAATGGTTTTCTGAAAAAATAGGTAAAGTTATTTTTAATTCTTCGGCATTTTCAATTAATTTGCTGTAGCTATTGTAAGCTTTTGATAGATTGCTTGTTGTAGAAGTTATGCATGCTGCATTTCTTAAAAGATAAATGTTTTTGAGATTTTCTTGGGGAATGGCTGTTAAATCATGGATATTCCAAAAATCTTCATTTTTGTTAGTTGCATACCAATTATCAATTAATTTAATCATGTTTGTGGTTAACAGATAACCGTTTGATGTTAATTGATAATATTTTTGAACTTTTTTAACAAAATTTAAATTTTCCAATTCCTTTAAACCATGCAGTATTGTTGCTGATGGCTTTTCTAGTTCTATTCGTAAATCATCTAAATTTTTTGATTCATTATAAATACTTAACAATAATTTTGTCCGCATAGTTGATGTAAGTATGTATTTGATACCTTGATATTCTTCTTTCAACTCATTTTTAATTTTTGTTGCCATAATAATCACCAGTTTGCTTTCACGTTTTCAAAGAGATTATTCGCCCATTTTATGGCTTGTTGGTTTTCAGATGTTAAAAGTCTATTTTGATCAAAGCTACCGTCATTTTTAAAAAGTCCTAAATTAGTATTTTTATCAGATATAATCAAATATAAGTTTAAATTATCTTTTAATTCATGTACTTTTAAACATCCGTTTTCAATACTTCTCTTTTTAATTTCCGGGTCTATACTGTCTATTAAACTTTCAAAAATTTCATCATTTATTATTAATTCAACATTACCTCCTTTTTGTAGTACCTGTTCAATAATAACAGGATAATCGGGATGTAAATATGGGAATATTGCTTTAATGTTATATGACATTAATAGCTGCCCTTTTATTGTATTGTGAGTTTTATAAATGTCAATTGGGGTTGTTTTAATTAATTGGGAATCATGTAAACTGGTTATATTTTTCAATGAGTCTAAATTAATCTGTTTTACATCATGTTTGTCCCAAAATTCATCAAATTGATCTATTAATTTTATTGCATTTTTAAACTCCAATATTATATTCAAGTACATTTTTGTTGTTTGAGTTAAATAATATTTGTTTTTTATTTTTTGGATATATTTTTCTTGCTGTAATTTGTGGAGATTACTTGATAGGGTGCTATAAGTTATTTGTGTTGTATTGACTAATTCTTTTATATTTTTAGGATTTTTATTCAGTACGTTTAATATATGGAGTCTTATTCCAGACTTTGTTAAAAATTGTATTTTTTGATTCATGTTTTCTAATTTTGTTGACATCATTTTTGTCTCCTTTAATTTTCAATTTGTACTTCAATTTTCAATTTTTGTACAATAATTGTATAATATCAAGTTTCTTATACAGATTTAAATAGATTTTTCAAATTTTCATCAAATTTTCCTCCAATTTGTTCCCAATTTTCCTCCAATTCTTTAATAAAATTTTTGAACACTTATATCTTTTTTAAGCTATTTTTAAGAATTTTTTGTACACTTTGATGTAAATTTTAATTATTTTGTTAATTAGTTAATAACTTAATTATAACTATTTTTCAATGATTTAATCCGATTTGACAATATTTATTAATTTTTAAAATCATAATAAAAATCATGGAAATTTATTTTGTTTTAGATGCATCTGCTTTTATCAATGGTTTTGACTTGGAATCAGATAATAATTATACTGCTCCGGAGATTACTCAGGAAGTTAAAGATTTTGAGTCAAAATTAACATTGGATATGGCTATTAGAGATGGAAAATTAATTATTCGGGATGTTGATGAAAAATATATTGATGAGGTTAATGAGATTATATCAGAATCTGGTGATGTTCTACGTTTGTCTGCTCCAGATAAAAAATTAATAGCTTTAGCTTTAATGCTTAAAGACGAAGGTAAAAACATTAAAGTTATAAGTGATGATTACACTATACAGAATACTTTAAAAATTATTAATATTCCTTATTCAGGAATCATAACTGAAGGGATTAAAGGTGTTTACAATTGGAAAAAGATTTGTGAAGGTTGTAAAAAAGAATTTGATGAGAATTATCCTTTTGATGATTGTGATGTTTGTGGGTCTAGAATATTTAAAAAAAGAATAAAATTATAATTGGTGTTTTTATGAAAATTGGTGTAGTAGTTCATGGACCTAATATTATTGATTCGAATTGGGCTTTAAAGTTAATTGATTTATTGTCTGGATATGGTGAGGTTTCAGCTAGATTAGGTGGAACTATGGGAAGAACTGCAGTTATTGACAAGTCTTTAGAAGATATCATTGACATATCTAAAAAATTAGTTCCAAGTGACTCTTTAAAATTATTTAATGATGCAAATGCGGATGTTATATTTTTAATAAACTATGGAAAATCCAGAGTGACAGGCCAGGTTTTTGGTTATAAAGTTTATAATCATTATTTATTAAAAGTAGCTGAAAATAACATTCCACTAATTCAAATTGAAAGGCCAGGTGAAATTGATGGCAGTATAATCTCTTGGAATGGAGATAATAATGCTTTAATCAAAGATCTGTCTCAAAAACTGGATTTGAATATTGTTACTCCTGAAGAAATTTATAATAATCATTTTAAGCAGGATAAAATAGATGATGGTAAAATTCAAAGAATTGTGCATGGTGTTAGTCCTGATGAGAATATAATGGTTAACAGTATGGTCATTGGTAAATCTAAGAGTGATAAAGTTACATTAATAGCTAAAGATGGTTATATTACAGATATTATTGGTGGAACTATAAAAGAGCATGGTGTTGAAAAATTAGGAAAAGTTGATTTGGAAAATGCTATTGTAAAAACGGGGCTTTTAAGAAAGTCTAAAGTAAAACCCAGAGTTGTAGAAAAAAACAAATCAGCAGATATTTTTAAAATAGCTTTTTTAGACCATGCTGGAGAAGATGTTTATCAATTTAAAGATGCTGATTTGGTTGTTACGGTTGGAGATGATACTACATTAATAGCTTCTGATATTTTGTACAGATTTAATATTCCAATTATTGGCATTACTGATGGGGATTTGGATAAAGTTGTTGAAGATGGTTTCAAAGCTAAAAATTCCATAATATTTGAATTTGAAAGTGGAACTGATGATATTGTCGGTAAAAAAATACATGGATTGATTTTTAAAAATGAAAAGATTTTAATCAGGCCTAGAAACTCTAAAAATATTGATGAAATTCATGGTGAAATCATTAAAATAACAAATCTTTTAAATTGTAAATATAATATTATAACTATCTAAAAAAGAATGAGGGAAGGTGTTTTTATTTCAGATTTTAAAAACCTTGTAAAGGCAATTCAGGAATTTGAAGGAGTAACTCGTAAAGCTTCTATTGATACTGTAACATCTCTTTTAACTGAATCTTATAATGTTTCAGGTGATGTTGTAATTGATATTGGTGATGATGCTTCAGCTATTGATATTGGAAATAATCAAGTAGTTTTAGTAGCTGCAGATGGTATATGGGGTCAAATAATGAATGTTAACCCATATTGGGCAGGTTATTGTTCTGTTCTTGTTAATGTAAATGATATTGCAGCTATGGGTGGAAAACCATTGGCTATGGTTAATATAATGTCAATAAAACATGATGAAATTTATGAAGAATTATTGGCAGGTATTAAAGATGGTTGTTTGAAGTTTGGTGTACCTATGGTTGGAGGTCATCTACATCCTGATGGTGAAGTTGATTCTTTGGGAGTAGCTATTGTAGGAATTGCAAAGAAAGATAAATTAATCACTAGTTTTGGGGCAGAAGTAGGTGATAAAATCATTGTTGCTATTGATTTAGATGGTAAACCTCATGAAATGTTTGCACTAAATTGGGATACTACATATGATAAGGACAAACAATTAGTTCAAGATCAAATTACAGCAGTTCAATATTTAGCTGAAAAAGATTATATTAAATCTGGAAAAGATATCAGTAACCCTGGTATTTTAGGAACTTTGGAAATGTTACTTGAAACATCTGTTAAAGGAGCAATAGTAAATTTAATGGATATTCCAAGAAATAAAAATATTGAATGGGAAAATTGGTTAAAATCATATCCTGGTTCTGGTTTTGTATTTACTGCTGATGAGGAAAATTGTGATTTTATTAAAGAGTATTTGAAGGATTATTCTATTGAAGCTAATGTTGTTGGCGAAATTACTGGTGACTGTTCCTTGTATTTAGTTAATGGTGATGGTGAAAAATTGGAAGTTTTTAATCAAAAAACAAATCCAGTTTTCAAGTTTAAAAAAGAGTAATTATTTTTATAAGCTTTAAAATTTATATATTAATTAAAAAATTCTTTTTGGGAGATTATATGTTAATAAAAATTAATGGAAAAGAAATGAATGTGGCAGAAGGTTCTACAATTCAGGATGTTATTGATGAATCTAATGCTCCATACACTCCCGGCAGTATTATCTGTTTAATTAAGGGTAAAAAAGAGCTTGAAAAAAATGTTAGCAAGTTTAGAATTAAAACAACACAAGGATCTGTTATTTTAGAACTTCTTGATACTAAAGAAGCACAGCCTTTAGTTGATGTCTGGAAAAAACAGTATAAAGATTTTGAAAACTTATCTGTTAGATGGTCAACTTCAAATGAAGTAGCTATTGGTCCTGTTGTCACTGATTTGAAACCTACTTCTGATGAATATAAATATTATGAGGGGGATGTTGTTTTAAGTTTATCTAGTTTTAGTAATGAGTCAACACATTTAATTCTTATTAAGGAAAACACCACTAATGTTTACAGTGTTCCTCCATTTAATAAAGGAATATTTGCAAAGGTAATTGGTGGTAAAAAAACTTTAAACTTACTAACAGATGATGATGAAGTAAAAGCTATTGAGCCTATTATTGAAAGAAGTACAACTACAGATTCATCTGCTGTATCTGATTTAGACACTGTTTTAAAAGAGGGCAATGAATTATTTACTTATGTTTCACTGGAAGTGGATAATAATTCTCCAGTTTCTGTTGAGCATCTGTTTTCAATTATTAAAGACGGCAGAATTAAAGTTGATTTTGAATCAGAATCATTTTTAGGATTTTATGATTTGAAAGGGATAGATAAACCTAAAGAAAATGTTGCTTCCAGAACAAGAGGAAGCATAACTGTTAGAAACAGTGGTGTAGGTGTTGGAAAATTATATATTTATAGGGAAAGTAGAGTTTTAAGTCCAAATCACACCAATGTAGGTAAAATCATAAATGGTATGGAAATTATTGATATAGCTAAAAAAGGAGAGTTTATAACTGTTAAATCTAATCAGGATAGACTGATGTTACTTGGTCATAATCAAAATGAAATTGATGAAAAATTAGCCAGTTTAAATATTGAACATGTTAAAGAGGGAGTGACTGGAGAAGATGCTTTAATTGTAGAGCAAACTCCAAAATACACGATTGATATTTTAAATGAAGGAAAAGTAACAACCAAATCCATTCATAAAGATGATTTATGTGAAATTGACTTTACTGAAAATGCTTCAAGAACTGTAAAATACTTTAAATTAGTGTCAGGTCTTTTAGAAGAGCCAATTGGTAAAATTAAAGTTCATTTTTCAGTACCTGGGATGCATATATTAATATTTGAAGGAGATTCAAATATTTCAAAAGGACTTGTTCCAGAAAATACTCCTGAAAATATTGTAAAAGCATGTGAAATTGGTGTAACTAATATGTCTGCAAAAAATGTTGGTTTAATTGGAGTAAGATTTGAAGATAATAAGGAATTTGGACCAACTGCAGAATCATTTAGTTCAACTAACATTGTTGGTAATGTTGTTTCTGATTATTCCAAACTTGAAAAATTTAAAGATGGAGAGATAGTTTATGTTAAGGAATTTAACGATTAGTCCTGAATTGGATAAAGAAGATTGGGATCCTGATGTAATTACTCGTATGATTATAATTGCTCCTGGAGCTCATGTTAGTGAAAGTGAAATTGTTAATGAGTTACATATGCTTGATTTACCTCTTACAATAAAAAATACCTGTTATGGTTCTATGGTAAGTGGAAAAACAAAGGATGTTTTTGAAGCGATTCGTGAAATAAGAAAATTGGATCCGAATCACATTTTCACAAAAGAGAGAGGTTTTGCTCCGGGGGATCCTAGAAGATGCAGGGGCCACAGATTTGGACCAAGGGAAGGTTTCCACCAGATGGAAAATGAATACAGATTGCTTGGTGATGTGGCAGATGCTTTGGAAAATCCTCGTGATGTAAAAGTTGCGGTTGAAAAACCAATTGATGTTGATGAATTTAAAAAAATTATGAATGAATGTTTAGAAAATAATAATGATAGGTGAAAAAACATGGTGAAAGTAGCTATTTATCCTCCAAATTCATTAATCTTAGCAGATTTAATTGAAAGGAAAGGTCACACTCCTTTAGTTCTTCAAAAACAAATAAGACAAAAAATTAAAGATCCTGAAATTGATTCTCCTCCTATGAATATTACTGAAGAAGACCCAATTAAAGGTCTTAAATATGCAGCTATTGAAGTTCCTTCAGGTGTTCGTGGAAGAATGTCTATTATAGGTCCTTTAATAGATGAAGCTGAAGCAGCTATTTTAGTTGATGGTGCTCCATTTGGTTTTGGTTGTGTAGGTTGCGCTAGAACAAATGAACTGTCCATATTCCTGCTTAGGCAAAGGGATATTCCTATACTTGAAGTTACATATCCAAAAAATAGGGATGGGACATTTTTAATGGTAAATCAAATTAATGAGTTTTTAGACTCTCTTAAGGAGGAATAATAATGGTTAAAATTGCTTTAGTTTCATGTGGAACTGAATATAGTGGAATTCAAAAGGAAATTGAAAAAGCAGCCAATACTTTTGGTGCAGAAATTATTCTTCCGGAAATTGATTTGGATTATATTGATGAATCTTATGCCAAATTTGGATTTTCTGCTCAAAGTTCAAGTTTAAAGTTAATGATTGCAAGAGCAATGGCAATTGTTGAAGGAAGATGTAAACCTGATGCAGTATTCATTGCTTCTTGTTTTAGATGTGCAGAAGGAGCTCTTGTAAGAAATGCAGTGCGTAAATTCCTGCAGGATAATACTCGTATTCCTGTAGTTACATATTCATTTACAGAAAGAACAAAAGCAGATGAATTATTTATTCGTATGGAAGCATTAGCTACTACTGTAACACGTAGAAGTATTCTTGCTCGTGAAAAACAGGAAGGTCTTACATTAGGTATTGATTCTGGTTCAACAACTACAAAAGTTGTAGCTATGGAAAATAATAAAGTTATAGGTACTGGCTGGACAGAAACAAAAGATATTATGGGTTCTGTTTATAAAGGTGTTGAAGAAGCTTTTGCTGATACTGAATATACAATTGATGATGTTGATGGAATTGGTACAACTGGTTATGGTCGTATTAATATTGGTAAACAATTAAATGCAGAATTAGTTCAGGAAGAGTTGTCTGTTAATGCAAAAGGTGCAGTATATTTAGCTGATCATCAAAAAGGGGAAGCTACTGTATTGGATATTGGGGGTATGGATAACAAAGTAATCACTGTTAATGATGGTATTCCTGATAACTTTACTATGGGGGGAATCTGTGCAGGAGCATCTGGAAGATTTTTAGATATGGCTTCCCGTCGTTTAGATGTTTCTATTGAAGAATTAGGACCTCTTGCTTTACAAGGGGATTACAGAAAAGCATTACTTAACAGTTACTGTATTGTTTTCGGTATTCAGGATTTAGTTACTACTCTTGCAGCAGGTGGTTCCAAAGCTGATGCTGCTGCCGCAACCTGTCATTCTGTAGCTGAACAAGTTTACGAACAGCAACTTCAGGAAATAGATTTAAGGGAACCTCTCATACAGGTAGGTGGAACATCATTAATTTCTGGACTTGTTGAAGCTGTTAGTGAAATGTTAGGTGGTATTGATGTTATTGTACCTCAATATTCTCAACATATTGGAGCGGTAGGTGCTGCTCTTTTAGTATCTGGAATGGGTCATAGGCAAGATAATAAATAGTCAAGAGTTGATTTGATGTTAGTAGAATGCTATGATGAAAAAGGCGCAGAAGTCTATGAAATGATTATTAAACAGATTTTTCAGGATTTGGTTCTTGGTCCTGCTGTTGAAGATTTAAAAGCTTTTGCTAACCCTGATGAAGCAGTTTTTATTTTAGCTATTAAAATGAAAAAGACTTCTGGTGTTATTAAATTTGGTGATGTGGCTAATTTCACTTATGATAAAAGCAATGATGTTACTAAAATATTTATTGAAAATGAAAATTATCTCCCAAATATTTTGAAGTTATTGTGGAGGAGATTTTCTAGAGATGAGCTTTATCAGCCGACCAGGTATAATATTGATCTTGAAGGAAATCAAATGGATCTGGAAGATTTGGTTGTTGATGATCCTCATTCAAATCTTCAAAGAAGAATTTATGATGCAATCTTTAGAATTTTGCCGGAAGGGTTTAAAATAATTAAAGATGTTTCTGTTGGGGATATTGTGGCTGTAATAGCTACTGATGAATTAATTAAAGATGATTGGATTGATAAAGCTAATGACTATATTGCAGAATTAAATAAAGGTTTATAGATAACTTTATAATATAGTTCGATTATATACAAACATAATTACAAGTAGGGGAGTGATGTTATATGAATGAACATAATGGTTCTAGATTTGCACACATAACTAAAGCACATCCATGTTTTAATGAAAAAGTGCATGATAAAGTAGGTAGAGCTCATGTACCTGTAGCACCAAAATGTAATATTTATTGTAATTTCTGTACTAGGAATATAAATGATGAAGAAAATAGACCGGGGGTTACTAGCTGTATAATGAAACCAGATGATGCTATTAGTCATATTGATGATGTAACTGCAGAAGGACCAATTTCTGTAGTTGGTGTAGCTGGACCTGGAGATTCTCTGGCTAATGAGGAAACTTTTGAGTTTTTTGAAAAGCTAGGTAAAACTCATCCTGATTTAATAAAATGTATGAGTACTAATGGTCTTTTACTTCCTAAATATGCAGATAAATTGGCTGAACTTGGAGTAAATTCTGTTACTGTAACAATTAATGCAATTGATCCAGATATAGCAATGGATATTTACTCATTTATTAAATATGAAGGGAAAGTTTACAAAGGCTACGAAGCTGCTGAAATATTAATTAAAAATCAGCTTGAAGGTGTTGAAAAAGCAGCTAAAAATGGCATGGTTGTTAAAGTTAATTCTGTTTTAATTCCAGGATTAAATGATGAACATATTGTTGAGATAGCTAAAGAAGTTAAAAAACGCGGAGCTTCTTTAATGAATGTTTTACCACTTATTCCATTAAATAAAATGAAAATTTATAAACGTCCTGGATGTTCTATGATGGAAAAGGTTCGTGAAGAAGTTGAAGAAATTATTCCGGTATTTAGAGCATGTACTCAATGTAGGGCAGATGCTTATGGGATTCCTGGTAAAAAAAGTGAAGACCATCATTTAGGAATGACTCCTCAAAGTCATTACTAATTTTTCTTTTTTTCAATTTTTTTTTTTATTGTTTTTATTTATTTTTTCAGCAGTAATTGTGTAAAATAATAAATATTTAAAGAAATAAAAGTTATTATATAGCTTAGATTTTTTACTTAATTTAAGAATTTAAGATATGTTTAATAGATATTTTGGTGTTAAAATATGGATAAGAAAATTGGAATTATCGCTTGTATAATAGTCATACTCGCAATTGTTGGTGTGGCGGCATACTCTGGCGTATTTGATGGGGAAAGTAAAGTAGTTAACGATGATAAGACATTAGTTGTTGGATTTGATGCAGAATTTCCACCATATGGTTACAAAGATGACAATGGGGATTATGTAGGTTTTGATTTAGATTTAGCACAAGAAGTTTGTGATAGAAACAATTGGACTTTAGTTAAACAACCTATTGACTGGGATGCTAAAGACAGTGAATTAGATTCAGGCAGTATTGATTGTATATGGAATGGATTTACCATGGATGGCAGAGAAGATCAATACACATGGTCTGACCCTTACTTTGATAACAAACAGGTTATTGTTGTTAAAAATGGTTCAGGTATTAATTCTTTAAGTGACTTAAAAGGTAAAAATGTAGAAACTCAAAAAGATTCATCTGCATTAGCTGCACTTCAAGGAGATCAAAAATCATTGGCAGATACATTTGGAAACTTAGTTGAAGTAGCTGATTATAATACTGCATTTATGGATTTGGAATCTGGAGCTTGTGATGCTGTTGCAGTTGATATTGGTGTTGCACATTACCAATTAAATTCAAAAAATAACACTGATGATTTTGTAATATTGAATGACAATATATCTTCAGAGCAGTATGGTATTGGATTTAAAGAAGGCAATACTGAATTGAGAGATCAAGTACAGTCTACTTTAGATGAAATGTTCAAAGACGGTACTGTTGATAAAATTGCTGATAAATACAGTGAATATGATATTAAAGATTCTCTTATAAGAAAATAAGTCAGGCGAATAATATATGTTATTAAGTACTGTAATAACAGAATTGTGTGGAGGTATGATTACCTCCATAGAAATTTTTTTACTTACGTTATTATTTTCACTTCCTCTTGGTCTTGTAGTGGCCTGGGGAAGAATGAGTAAGTTCAAACCATTAAGATGGTTAATGAAAGTGTATATCTCAATTATGAGAGGCACACCATTAATGTTACAATTAATTGTGGTATTCTTTGCACCATATTATATTTTTGGTGCTTCTTTATCTCCTGATTATAGGATGATATCTGTGATTATTGCTTTTTCAATTAATTATGCAGCATACTTTGCTGAAATTTACAGAGGCGGAATTGAAGCTATTCCTAAAGGGCAATATGAAGCTGCACAGGTATTAGGTTATAGTAAAATAGAAACATTTTTCATAATTATTTTACCTCAAGTCATTAAAATAGTTCTGCCTTCAATAACAAATGAAGTAATTACTCTTGTAAAGGATACATCTTTGTCTTTTGTAATAGCTATTCCAGAAATGTTCACAGTAGCTAAACAAATTGCTGCTTCAGAAGCTTCAATTATGGCATTGCTTATAGCAGGTGTATTTTATTATATATTCAATGTAATTGTTGCATTTGTAATGGAATATATCGAAGAAAAATTAGATTATTATGATTAGTGGGGAAATATCATGAGTTTATTAGAAATTAAAAATCTTAAAAAAAGTTTCGGTAAAAATGAAGTATTGAAAGATATTTCTCTTAAAGTGGATAAGGGTGAAGTTTTATGTATAATTGGACCATCAGGTTCAGGTAAATCTACATTACTTAGATGTATAACTAATTTGGAAACTCAGGATAGTGGAATCATTGATTTTGATGGAACCTTTGGTTTAGTTTTTCAGGATTTCAATTTATTCCCTCATCATTCAGTTATGAAAAACATTACTAATGCACCTATTAAAGTTCAAAAAAGAAATAAAGATGATGTTTATAGGGATGCTAGAAATTTACTTAAAAAATTAGATTTAAGTGATAAGGAAGATTCTTATCCATGTGAATTGTCTGGTGGTCAACAGCAAAGGGTTTCTATTGCAAGAGCTTTAGCAATGAATCCGGATATTTTATTTTTTGATGAACCAACATCAGCTCTTGATCCGGAGTTAACTGGTGAAATTTTAAAAGTAATAAAGGATTTAGCAGCTGAAAAGATGACTATGGTTATTGTTACACATGAAATGAGTTTTGCTAAAAAAGTTGCAGATACAATTATATTTATGGATGACGGTTTCATAGTTGAAAATGGAAGTCCTGAAGAAGTCTTTGCTTCTGATAATCCAAGAATGAAAGAATTTTTAGGAAAATTCTATGATTAATTGATATACAGGATTTTATCCTGTATCTTTTTTTTAATTTTTATAAAATTTAGGATTAATTAAATTAATTCACTAATATTTGTTAATATTTTTTTCAATTTCTTCAATAAAATCTTAAAATTTATATAATATTTCAAATATAAAATATAAGTAGATGTAGTTTTACATCTCTAATCAATTTCCAATATATGGATAGTTCATTAGGAAGAAAAGCATAATTTTAAAATTAAAAAAACTATTAATTATATTTTATTTAATAGATTTAAATTAGAAACTAACGGGGAATTATGCTTTTCCTTTTTTTAAAGATTTATTATTTCTAATTAACAGAAGGTATTATTTATGAAAACACTTGAGTGGGAAGATAATAAATTAAAGCTTATTGATCAAACAAAACTTCCAGATGAATTGACTTATGTTTATTGTAATGATTATAGGGAAGTTATTGTAGCTATTAAGGATATGATTGTTAGAGGTGCTCCAGCTATTGGAGTTGCAGCTGCTTTTGGGATGGCATTAGCTGATTTACATGGTGAAGATTTAGATAAAGCTGCAGATGAAATTAAAGCAGCAAGACCAACAGCTATCAATTTATTTTGGGCAGTTGACAGAGTTTTAAATAGTGATGATCCATTAAAAGAAGCTTTAACTATGTATAAAGAAGATATTGATACTAATTTAGCTATCGGAAGACATGGTGCTGAGATAATTGAAGATGGAGATACTATTTTAACACATTGTAATGCAGGAGCACTGGCCTGTGTTGATTATGGTACTGCTCTAGGCGTTATTCGTTCTGCATTCCATCAGGGAAAAAATATTGATGTAATTTGTGATGAAACACGTCCGAGAGGTCAGGGGGCCAGATTAAGTGTTTGGGAAATGCAGCAGGAAAACATTCCTGTTAAATTGATTTCTGATGTGGCTTCCGGTTTTTTAATGTCTCAATACAAAATCAATAAAGTTGTAATTGGTGCAGATAGAATAGCTAAAGGTGGTGTTGTAAATAAAATCGGTTCTTTAATGGTTGCTTTAGCAGCTAATCATTTCCATGTTCCATTTTATGTAGCTGCTCCATTATCTACTTTTGACATGAATGCCTCTGTATTTGATACTGAAATTGAAGAAAGAGACGGTGATGAAGTAAGATATTATGGGGGATGCAGAATCTGTCCTAAAGGAACTGAAGTTATTAATCCGGCATTTGATATTGTACCAAAAGAGCTTATTACAGGCATTATAACTGAAAATGGAATTATTGACCCAATTTAGGTGATAATATTAATGAAAAATTTTCACAAAAACATGTTATTCTGTTCAGCATACTTTTAGCATTGATTTTTGTTGTGATTTTTGGATTTGGAGCAGTAACTATTGCTTTAATATTTATACTGCCTCCAGAAATACTTAGTTTGCCTGCAATGGATTATGTTTTATCTTCAGTTAACAATCTTGTTGCCTTTGTTGTTTTAATAATTATAGCTAAAAAAATCGGATTGTTTGATGATATTCCATGGAATGTAAAAGGAGTTTTTAAAGGGTTGCTTTTAGGAATTCCAGTTTTATTGTTCTGTTTAGTTCAATTGTCTGGAATTTTGGAAGCAACTTATGATTACAGTATTGTAATTAATGTATTTGGTGTGGTAGCTGCTTTAATTTACTGTGTTGCAATAGCTTTATGGGAAGAATTCCTTTGTCGTGGAGTTATTCTTACAAATATGCTTAAAAAATGGGGCAACTCTAAGAACGGCATAATTAAATCAGTAATTTTATCTGCATTTATATTTGGTGCTGCTCATGTTATTACTGGTTTTGGTGGAGACTGGACTAATACAACTATTCAAATAGTTTATGCATCATTTATGGGGTTATTATTTGGTGTTATTTATATTAAAACAAAAAGTTTGGCTTCCACTATTGTTCTTCATTTCATATTGAATTTGACAGCTTATACAATGCCATATGTCATGCCAAATTTCCAATCTATGAATCCCCTAACATTTATATTGTCAATATTTGCATTTGTCTGTCTTTGGGTTATTGAAACTTATGTTTTAATTGATGATATAACTAAAAAGTTACCTTAGCATCAATTGCAACATGCCACATTCCGGGACTGCTGGATTTAACTTTGCGGGTATTTAAAATCTCAACTTTTTTATTTTCTTTTTTTGCAGCTTTTTGCAGGCGTTCTATTCCCTGCCCATAGGAGTCAGAAAATTCATAATAGTTTATAATTCCATTGTTTGCTATTAGGGTCATAGCCAAATCTAAAAAGTCATAGGCAAGTCCAGGTAAATTCATTATAATTCTGTCATAATTTTTGTTTAGATTTTTGCTGACTTCTCTGATATCTCCACAAATGGATTTAATATTATGTAACTTGTTTAAGCGGATATTTTCATTTAAGTATTTTATTGCATTTTCATTAATGTCAACAGCAGTAATTTTTACATTATTGTTTTTAGCTATTACTATTGGAAACGGACCGATTCCACAAAACATATCTAAAATATTTTCATTTTCTTTTACACTATCACTTACTCTTTTTCGTTCAGTAGCTAGTCTTGGTGAGAAATAAACTTCCTCAACATTTAGCTTTAATCTTGTTCCATGTTCTTTATGGATTGTTACAGGATTGTTTTCACCGGCAATAAGTTCTAAATCTCTAATTCGTATTGTTCCATGGATTGCACTTTTTTTCATGTAAACTGATTTTCTTTTTGTAAATTCTAAAGTAGCTTTTCCGATTTTTGATTTTTTTTCTTCTAAATTTTCAGGAATTTCTACAATTACAATGTCTCCGATTATGTCAAATGATGTTTTTAAATCTTCAATTTCTTTAGAAGTCAAATCATATTTAAGCAATTCACTTATATTTTTAGGATATCTTTTCATTGCTTCTAATTCAACATCAACAATTTCATAATCACACTTAAAATCCGGGGTATTTATTGGTATGAAACCATAGTCATCTTGTGTTTTTATTTTATAATCCATATTCATTAACTGTTTTTCCATTAACTTTTTTCTGGTGTTATTTAATTCTTTTAATGGAACTTTAACTGATTTCATATTAAATACCTCTAATACACTAATTTTTGTTTTAATGTTATTATAATATTTTCTAAAACAACACTTTTATACTATGTTTTTAAAATCTTATAATATGTTTTATTTAGTTGGATTAGGATTATTTGATGCAAAGGATATTAGTCTTAAAGGTTTGGAATGTTTAAAAAGTGTCGATAAAATTTATGCGGAATTTTTCACTTCCCGGTTATTTGGTTCAAGTTTTGATGAGATTGAAGCTCAGATTGGTAAAAAAATTGAAGTTTTAGTTAGAAATGAAGTTGAAGAAGAAAGTAAATTTTTAGATGAAGCTATTGATTCAGATGTAGCTTTGATTACAGGTGGGGATCCTTTAATAGCTACTACTCATAGTGATTTTTTGGTTCAATGTTCTAAAAAAGGCATTGCTTATGAAGTAATTCATGGATCATCTATTTTATCTTCTGCACCAGCTATTTCCGGACTTCAGGGTTATAAGTTTGGTAAAGTTACAACCATTCCTTTCCCGGACCATAATTTCTATCCAAAATCTCCATACATAGCTATTGAAGAAAATTTAGCTATGGATTTGCATACTTTAGTTTTGCTTGATATTCAAGCTCATAATGACCGTTACATGACTGTTAATCAGGGTTTGGAATATCTGATGAATATTAAAAATACTTTGGATTATGATGGCGCAATTACTGAGGATACTTTGGCTGTTGGTATTGCAAGAGTAGGTTCTAAAGATGTTGTTGTAAAAGCAGGTAAAATCAGCCAGTTAATTGATTATGATTTTGGAGGGCCTCTTCACTGTATTGTAATTCCTTCCAAACTTCACATTGTTGAAGCAGAATATTTAGTTGAGATAGCTGGAGCTAACCGTGAAATTCTTGATGAAATTTAAATTAAAATAAGGGGAGAGAAGTAGAACGTGTTTTTTGGATTTTCTACTTCTTAAATTCAATGAAACATATCTTAATATATTTTTGGAGATTATAAAATGGTTGACTGATGTTCATTGTCTGACATGAATTTTACTTCACATCGTATTATACTTTATTTTCATGATATATAAATGTTTTTATTTAATTTTTTAGAAAATTAATGTAATTTTTGTTTTTTGTTTAGCGAATTTATGTGAAAAAACACTTGCTAATTTATGTATAATAAGTTACAGTAGTATTATACATGACAAAAAACAAACGTGTAACCATTACTATCAATAATGATTTGGACTTGCATTTTCGTAAACTGGCTTCTTCTAAGATGCTTTTTGAAACAGGGTGGTATTCTAAAGCTGTTGAAGAGGCAATTGAGTTGTGGATTGAAAATGAAACTCTTTAAATTTTTATTTTTTTTTTATTTTTTTTATTTTTGAAGATGGGACACGAACTCACTAATTTTTAAATTTTTTTTTACTTATTTTTCATTTAATTTTATATACTATGAAGTACAATCTATTATTATAGATATAAGTCTTTGTGGTTGTTTTATTTATGGTTTTAAGAGATGATACTATTAATCAGACCATGTTAGTGCCTATGGACTTGAGGAAATTGATTCCAAAAGACCATCCGTGTTATTTTATTAAAAATGTGGCTGATTATATTGATTGTTCCGAAGCGAACCGTGAGTTTGCTGATACGCCTGGTGAATTTGCTTATCCTCGTGAATTATTACTTAGGCTAGTTTTGATGAGTGTTTTTGATGGAGGACTATCATCACGTGAGATTGAGCGAAGAACCCAAACGGATGTTGGTTATATGTACTTAGCAGGTATGCAACATCCTAGTTATCGTACAATTTTGAGATTTAAGCGCAATTATTCTAATCTGATTGATGAAGCTTTTAAAATGACTATAAAAATTGCAACCGAAGAAGATTTAGTTAAAATCCATCATGTAAGCGTTGATGGAACTAAAATAAAATCAAAAACATCAATTAACAAATTAACAAACAAACAGCAATTAAAAATAATGAAACAACATCTTGAAAAAAGCATTAAACTAGACGAAGAAGAAGACGAAGAATTAGGTGAAGAATCCGGGAATTCTGTTCCAGAAACATTAACTGATGAAGAAAAATTCAAAGAAATCTTTGAAAAAGTCAATAAATCTTCCAAAGATGATAGAAACAAAAATAAATTAAGAGCTTCCAGCAAAAAGCTCTTAAAACAAGCAGAAGAAAATCCCGAAAAAATTCTCAAAAAGGTCGAAAAACTTGAAGAAAAACTCAATGAATCTGAAAAAGACGTGATTAGCATAAATGACCCTGATGCAAGGTTAATGAAGAATAAAAAAGGACGATGGGAATTTGATTACAATGCACAAATCGCAGTAGACGAACACAAAGGAATAATAATCGCATCACACGTTACCAATAATCCAAGCGATCATCACGAACTTATTCCAACAATAGAACAAGTAAAATCAAATCTAAGCGAAATATACAATGAAACACCATCTAATTTCCAAGTAAGCGCTGATAATGGATATTCCACAGACATAAATGCAGAATATCTCGAACAAGAAGGTTTAGATGGCTACATATCTTCACGAAAACTCTCAAGAAAAGAAAAAAAATACAATTTAACCGAAAAACCATTTTCCAAAGATAATTTCAATTACGATAACGAAATAAAGACATATATTTGCCCATTAGGACAACCATTGTACTGTGTGAAAGAATACGAATACAAAAACAAGCCAAGAATTGCTTATTGGACAAAAGAATGCAAATACTGTCCAATACAAGAGTATTGCGCAAAAAGCCAACGATATAAAACGATTAGTGATTATGGAAATCCCTCCAAAATCAGAATGCAACGGAAAATGGAAACTCCTGAAGCGCAAGAAATCTACAAATTAAGATCAAAAACAGCTGAATTACCATTTGCAAACATGAAACAAAACATGCACTTAACAGAATTCACAACAACAGGATTAAAACAAGTAAATACTGAATTCAAACTATACGCAATCGGACATAACCTAAAAAGAATCTATAATGAAATAATCATGAAAAATAACTAAAAAATAAGAAACAAACATAAATTTTTCTAGAAATAGAAATTCGTTAAATTTTGCGTCCCATCTTCTTTTTGAATTTAATTGGATTGCATTTTCTTGATTTGTTTAAGTACAGCTAATTTCTACAGGGTAATTTAACAATATCTTATTTTATTTGTTTACAAACTGTAAAGAAAATTGTAATTGCATAATGGATTTTAATTAATCTCTTACTTTTTTGGATAAACTATTTAAATTAATAAATTGTATTTATTATTAATAGGTGTTCAAAATGGAAAATGATGATTATAGGACTGTTAGGGTCTATACTAAAAAGTACACTAGTAAAGACAAAGATGGTAATGTTATTGAAAAGGAATCAAAACAAAAACAGGTTAGCCTTAAAAAAGAAGACCCTTTTGAAGATAATGATCTTGTTCGTGTTCTTTCAAGTGAAGAATATGAAGAATTAGTTGATAATCAGTTTTCTCAAGAAAAATTAGATGATTATGAGGAAATTATTAATAAAAAAGATAATCAGATTGCTGATTTAAATAATCAGATAAATATACTTAAAAATTCATTTTTTGATGATGTGGATGATTTAAAAGAACAAATTAAGGATAAGGATGAATTAATTAAAGCAAAAGATGAAATTCAGGAACTTAATAAAAAACTTAATAAAGTGGATGAAGAAAGAGTAGCTATTTTTAAAGAACTGGATTATAAAAATAAGATGATTTTAGCTTACAATGTAGAATTGAACAAATCTATTCTTAATGCAATTAATGTTGTCATTGATGAAGCAAGAGATAATATTAATAAGAGAAATGCCCAATTGGTTGAAGATTTGGAAAATTCCATTTCTAAAGCTAAACATGATGTAAATGAGAAGAATAAAGCTATAGCATTTGAGATAAATAGTACTATTGATGACATGAATGAGCAAATTCGTGAGACAAGTATGATTAAAATGCTATTAAATAAAAATAAGATTAATTTAAGAGTACCTACTGATGATTTGCTTAAGCCTTTTGAGTTTGATTTCAGTGTTGAACAATTTTTATCAGGTCAGGCACTGGAACTTGATGCATCTGAAATTCTAAAAGAAGTAATGCCTAAACTTCCAGAACCATTTTCCAAATATATTGACACATTAGATGATGTGGAAGATGAAATAGCACCTATTGATGTTAAACACAAAAAAGGAGATTAAATCATGGAATTTAGAAGTGTAAACACTCCAAATTTAACTTTTAAATATCCTGTCACATGGGAAAAAGAAAAAGCAGATACTTATAATAATCCTGATTGTGTAGCTACTTTGTCTAAAGGGGAAGAAAACTTACTTAATGTGGTAATGTTTCCAACAAGGACAAATATTGAAGATTATAAGTTATTTATGGAAGATGCTATTAGTGATGATGGAGGGGTTATTTTAGAATCAGATTTTGTTGAAATAGCTGGAAAACCTGCTATTAAAACACATGCAAATATGGATACTCCTGATATCAACTTTGATATTCACAATTATGTGTTTATAGAAAATGGAAATATTTATATCTTTGAATTAAGAACTGTTGAAGCTTCCTTAGAACCAGTTACAGAATTTAAAGATATGATTAATACTTTAATATTAAAATAGCTGACTATATTCTAAAAGATAATTTTCATGCTCTTTGTCTAATATTTTTAAAGCAGAAACATTTTGGGGATTGGTAAGTGACCTTTCTTCAACTAAATTTCTTAATGAACTATTTTTCATATGAGCCTGAATTTCTTTAATTACAAAATTAAGAGTTTCAATGTTTTTTTCTTCAAGTTCGTCTCTTGTTATATTTTCATAAATCGGATAAGTTTCCAAGTCATATGTTTTAGTTGGAGTTAATAGAACATTTAAATAACTGTAATAATTGCTGGAATCTGCTAAAAATCCATCAACACCCATATAAGCTAATAATGGCATAAATGATGGTTCAGCAAATGAAAATATTAAATAGCTGGTTGGATGCATATTTTTTCTTAAATTAACAATCATATTGCTGAGGTCTCTTGGATGTAATAATAATTCGTCACTATTAGCTATTATAAATCCATTGTAACCTATCTTTTCTAATTCTTTTAAGCATTCAACTCTTAAATCAATGTATTTTGAACCTTGTATTGTAGCTATGTTACATTTATCTGCATTTTCTTTAGCTAGTCTTAATGTTTCTTTAACATTAAATTGTGCAATTTCACGGTCAATATTATATGCAGATCCTTCGTAAGGTGCTATTTTAATGTCATTTTTAAAAAATAATTTAGGAGTAATTGTATCATTTATTTTTCCAACTCTTCCAGGTCCATCATGTGATTTTATTTCAAATTTTTCAATCAATTTAAACATTCCATTTATTTTCTTAACATTATATATGGTTTTACTTTCTATTTTAAGGTTATCCAAAATATAATCATTAGTGTAATCTTTTAGGTTACACTTTTGGAAATTTTAGTAACCTTTATATATGGTTTTTTGATAGAATATTAGTATGGATTTGAGGATTATATTCCAATGATTATCCAAGGTGTGTTTTCAATGTCTATTATTGATAATCTAAAATCTCTATTTAAAAGAGGTAAAGATAATGAAGAAAAAGGTATTGATGATTTAAAATCTGAAGATACCAAAGTTACATCTTCCAATAATTTTGATAAAAGTATTGTTTCTGGAACTAAAACTACTGAACCTATGGTTAAGATTAATATTAGTTCAGATGATGATGAGGATATGACTTTTAAAAAAGACGTTAAAACTTCTGAAACTAGTGATGTTAAAGAAAACGAAGAAATTGCTCCTAAAATTGATGATGTAGAGGAAAAAACTGAAGTTCTTGACGAACTGGATATTTTGACTGATGATTCAAATGAGGATGATGAAGTTTCTGAAGATGAAAATGACACCACTGAAACTGAAGACGAATCAATTGATGAGTCTGAAGAAGTAGTTAACGACGAAAAAGTTGAAAACGAAGTTTCAAAAGATAATGATAAAAAGAGAGATAATATGACTTTATTGACTGATAAAGAATTATTAACCGATGCAAATCGTGATAAAGAATTTACAGCAGAATTCATTGATGCTGGAATTGAAACAGTTAAACATTGTTTCCAATGTGGTACCTGTGGTGGAAGTTGTCCTTCTGGAAGAAGAACTCCTTATAAAGTAAGACAAATAGTAAGGAAATGTTTACTTGGATTAAAAGAAGAAGTAATTTCCGATGATGCTTTATGGATGTGTACTACCTGTTACACTTGTCAAGAAAGATGTCCTAGAAGTGTTAAAATCGTTGAAATCATTAAAAAAGCACGTAACGTTGCTGCTCATGCAGGTTACATGGCTCTTGCTCACAAAAAAACTGGTTTATTTGTAATTAAAACTGGTCATGGAGTACCTATTAATGATGCAACTAAAGCTTTAAGATCTAAAATTGGTCTTTCAGAATTACCTGCAACCACTCATTCATTCCCAGAAGCTTTAGAAGAAGTACAAAAAATATGCGAAATCACTGCTTTTGATGAATTAATTGGTTATGATAAAGCAACCGGAGATTTAAAAGAATAAATTAATTGAGGAGAGTATTAATATGGAAATTGCATACTTCTTAGGTTGTATTATGAACAACCGTTACCCTGGTATTGAAAAAGCAACCAGACAATTATTTGACGCATTAGATATTGAATTAAAAGACATGGAAGGAGCATCTTGTTGTCCTGCTCCTGGTGTATTTGGTTCTTTTGATGAAAAAACATGGGCTTCCATTGCAGCTCGTAACTTATCCATTGCAGAAGATATGGGAATGGATATTATGACTGAATGTAATGGTTGTTTTGGTTCTTTAACTGAATGTAATCACATGTTAAAAGAAAGTGAAGATAAAAAAGCAGAAATTAATGAAGTTTTATCTGAAGTAGGTAAAGAATTCAAAGGAACTACTGAAGTAAAACACTTTGCACAAATCTTAAGAGATGATGTAGGATACGAAAAATTAGCATCCCTTATTGAAAAACCTTTAGACTTAAATGTTGCTGTTCACTATGGATGCCACTTCTTAAAACCAACTGCTGAAATCGGTATTGAAGACCAAGCAGAAGATCCATCTATCTTAGATGATTTAGTTGAAATCACTGGTGCTAAATCTGTACCTTATGAAGACAAAATGATGTGCTGTGGTGCAGGTGGAGGATTAAGATCCAGAGATTTAGATGTAACTTTAAGCTACACTAAAGAAAAACTCGAACACATGACTGAAGCTGGTGTAGATGCTATTGTTAATGTATGTCCATTCTGTCACTTACAATTTGACCAAGGTCAAACTGAAGTAAATGATAAATACGGAACTGACTATGCATTACCTGTTTTCCACTTAGCTCAATTATATGGATTAGCTATGGGATTAACAGCTGATGATTTAACTTTAGATGCACAAGCTATTGATGCAGCTCCTGCTTTAGCTAAAGCATTAGGTGAAAACGCTAAATAATTGTAAGGATTAATTTCCTTTCAATTTTTTCATTTTTTTAGACATTGAAAACACACTTTGGTTTTAATCATTGAATGAAATTATTTTTTCATTCATTTTTTTGTAGATTTTTTTTAGTTTTATTGTTTTTTATCATTTGCATTTTACAATTTTAAATTTTAGTTTTATATTTTACGAATAGTTCGTAATTAACTTTATATATTATTAGTATAAAAGATATGATTGTTAAATTCAATGATTTAAATTAAATATATTTTAAGGTGATAATATGTTTGTAGCAACATTAGATGGTATATTTAAATATCCAGATATTCCTGAAGAGTACGAACCATACGTACAATTCAAAGCAACTATCGAAAAAAGAGAAGTAAAAGATGGTGATGATTTAGCTATATTAAGTATTTCAGGTACTGATAGCCACCATGTATTATTTTTAGATTCTTATAATAATATTAGAGAAATTGAAAAAGAATTAAAAGATGCGGATGCTAAAATCAATCACACAACCTTAAAAATCATAGGTGGACACTTATGAGTTTGCCTTCTGAGCAAAATTGGTTAATTGTTTTTAATCTTTTAACTGATTTAAATAAAAAAGGTTATGATATTCCTAAGGGAATTAGTCCTGAATTAGGTTTAATCAGATCTTCAATAAGCTCATATAAAAAAGATCCATCTCATCCTGATTTAATTAATAGTTTAGCTAAAGCTGAAATGTCTTTAAATAATATTCAAGAAACACTCTTGGAATTAGCTTCACAGGAAAGTGAAGAATATGTGGATAAATGGTTAGGTTTATTCAAAGATGCAATGCATGGTAAAGAAGTTTTTGAATTTCCTAAATCTCGTTCAACATTCATTGTTAACACTCCTCCGGGATTAACAACTGGAAGAATAACATTGAAAAAAGCATTGGCTGAAGAAAGAGTTCAAGAAATAGCTGAATGGAATGGCCTTATAATCGAATTTGAAGATGATGTTACTGTTGATCTTCATGGGGATAAAGAAGATCTTAAAACAGGTTTGAAAGAAATGGGGTCTTTCTTTTTAGAATAATTAAGTGGTATTTATGAAAATTTTAGCAATAAGTGACGTTCACGGAGAGGACAACGAGAATTTATACAAATATCTTAATAATAATGACATTGACATTGTTATTATTACTGGAGATATTACTAATTTTGGTCCATTGGAATTTGTTGATGAATTTATTAGCAAAATACTTGACTGTGACTGTGAAGTAATGGCTGTTCCAGGTAATTGTGATCCTGCAGGAATATGTAAAGCAATTAGAGAATCAGATGCAATATGCTTACACAATAACATTTTATCTTTTGATAATGTTGTTTTATTTGGATATGGTGGTTCCAATCCTACACCATTTGATACTCCTGGTGAAATTCAAGATAATAAAATTTATGGGGATGTTTATGAATTGTTAGCTAATTATGATTTTGTAGCTAATGATGAAGTACCTAAAGTAAAAATATTAGTTACTCATGCTCCTCCTTATAATACTGGTGCAGATTTAACTGAAAGCGGAGACCATGTGGGTAGTCAAGGAATATTAAAATCTATTCATGAGTTCCAACCTCAAATTAATATTTGTGGCCATATTCACGAAGCAAAATCCATTAGTAAAATTGGAACTACTACTGATGTAGCTAATCCTGGAATGCTTAAGGATAATGGTGCAGTTTTAATTGATATTGGTGAAGGTTCTGATTATACAATTAATATGATTTCTTTAGATGGATAAATAGTTTATTTATCTCTTTTTATTCTTTTTTTATTCTTTTTTCAGTAGCAAAAATCAAATCACAAATTTTATTTAATATTAATTTAAGATATCTATTTATATTCCTAAAATTAAAATAATTAGTTTGTGATTATTATGATTATGATTAAAGGTGCTGTTGGTAAAAAGAAGTACAAAGAGCCTTTTTCAAAGGGCATAATGGCTCGTTCTTTATACATCACTGATTTAGGCTATGATAAATCTTATGAAATAGCTACTTGTATTGAAAATAAACTTCTTGAAGAAAATATTTCTGAAATTTCTATTGAAGATTTAGCTATCTTTGTAACTAATTATCTGAAAAATTATGTTGATCCTGTTCTTGCAGAGAAATATATTAAATGGAGAAATGTTAGAAAATCAAAAGAACCACTTATTATTTTAATTGGTGGAGCTTCAGGAGTTGGAACTTCATCTATGGCATTTGAATTAGCTAGTCGTTTGGGATTAAAGAATTTAATTAGCACAGATATGATACGTGAAGTTATGCGTAAAATAGTTTCTAAAGAATTAAGTCCTGTTATTCATAAATCTAGTTTTAATGCATATGAAAGTATTAGAACACCACTTTTAGGTCCTGATCCTGTTGTTGAAGGTTTTATTAGTCATGTGGATGTTGTGAATGTAGGTGTGGAAGCTGTTATTGAAAGAGCATTAAAAGAAGGAATCAGCATAATTATTGAGGGCGTTCATATAGTGCCGGGATTCATAAAAGAAGACCTTATTCGTAAAAGTAATGTTATTTTATTTACATTAATTGTTAGAGATGAAAATACTCATAAATCCAGATTTTATTCAAGGTGTAGGCAACCGTGGGTTAAGAGGTCACTTGATAATTATTTAAGCAATTTTCATTTAATTAGAAAAACTCAGTCTTTTATGATTGACCAAGCAATAAAGCATAATTCAAAAATTATTGATAATGTTGATGTTACATATACGATTGATATAATGGTTAATGATATTATTGAAAAATATGGAGGAAGTTATGATGTTAAACAAGAAAGTAAAAGAAATAATGACAACTGATGTAATTACTACAACTTCTAATGTAGATGTAGTTAATGCATTTGAAGAACTTATGGAACATAAAATAAGTGCAATGCCTGTTGTTGATGATGGTAAATTGGTAGGTATTATTACTGCAACTGATTTGGGCCATAATTTAATATTGGATAAATATGAGTTAGGAACTGATGTTAAATCTATTATGATTAAAGATGTTGTAACTGTTTCACCAGAAAACACTATTTCTGAAGCTATTGAAACTATGAAATCTAATGCTCCTGATTCAAACATATTAAATCAGTTGCCGGTTGTTGAAAATGGTAAATTGGTAGGGATTATTTCAGATGGAGACATAATTAAGTTAATTTTCTAAATTCTCTCATAATTTCTATTTTTTTCTTATTTTAATAAATTTCCATGGTTTATTGGAATAAGTTTTTTTTCCAGTATTCTGTTTTTCAAGTTATTATTTTTAAAATAATCTAAATTTTGATTTTTAAGTTGTTTATTTTAAAATACTTTTGTATTTAGTTTAATCAAATTTAAATTATTATTGTTAAATATAATCAATTTATAGCTATTTTTAGAGATTAAAGAGTGTTATATGTTAGTTCTAGTAATGGGCATTTTTTCTAGAATTGGAATTTTTTACCTAACCTTTATATAATATTAGTCTCATATATGTATATGGCTAGACTGGAGGGTTAGGGGTCCTCTGTAAGCACACACCCCCTTTGGTGCAGTTGAAGTTCAAAAGGCGGCTTTTTAAGGAATTATGAGCCTAAGAAAAACGGCATAGAAACTTCGTCCTACAGGATTGATGGTGATAGGACTTTTACTGGAGGGTAAAAGTTAATTATCTTAAATATGGGAACGTGTCAGGCCCGGAAGGGAGCAGCTCTACTATTAACAGTTGATGCTTGTAGAACCACGGGGTGGAGTTGGGTTTTTTAGATAACTTATAGTTTTGAGATTAGTCCACTTTTGAACGTGCCATTTTTATAAAAACAATTAACTTTATTAATAAGTTTAAACAGATTATATATTACTTTGTTTTTTTATATATTGTCGGGATGGCCCAGCCTGGTACGGCGTCGGACTGCTAATCCGATGATCTTATGATCACACGGGTTCAAATCCCGTTCCCGGCGTTTTTAATTTATTTATCTATTTCTTGCTTATGATCATATTTTATTCCTGCAGGACAGGCATGTATTGTTACTGATTTTACTAATGGAACTTTTTTAAGCACATTGTTTTGAGCTCTATGGACTATTTTATGGGATTCTTTTAATGTCATATTTTCATCAAGTTCAATATGCAATGAAACAACGGAATATGATCCCAAATATTCTACTTTGATATTATGTGCTCCCTGTACTTGAGGAGTTTTAATAGCTGCTTTTTCAATATCTTTAATTAATTTTTTAGAAGGTATTTTTCCCATGATATTGTCTATATTCTCTTTTCCAATAGTATATGCAGTTTTTAAAATAAATAATCCTATAATAAGACCTATAATCGGATCAATTATTGGGTATCCACTATTTGATGCAAAAACTCCAACTAAAATAGCTATTGATGAGAAGATGTCTACTTTTTGGTGATTTCCATCTGCCACAATAGCAGGGCTTCTTATTTTTTTTCCAAGTGCAATAATATATCTGCTTATACAAAGATTAACTCCAATTCCAATTAATGCCATAATTGCAGCAAGATAACTTGGGGTTGTTATAAGTTCAGGGTGGAATATTTTGGTTATAGCTCCAGTCATGATTTCATAAGCTACCATAGTTAAAAATAATACAATTATAAGTCCTGCAATAGCTTCAGCACGACCATGTCCTAAAGGATGTTCTTCATCAGCCGGTTTTTGACCTATTCTAAATCCAAGATATGCAATTATGGAAGTTGCAACATCTGATAAAGTATGTGCTCCTTCAGAGATTAATGCATAACTTCCAGACATTATTCCAATTGCAATATTAAAAATAGTAAGAAAAGTATTTGATCCTATTCCGACAATCGCTGCTTTTGTTCCGCCTTTGGTTCTAAATTCATCCATTAATTAACACCTTTTTCTAAAATATCCATAGCTTTAACTATATTTTCATAAGAGTTTGCATAAGACATTCTCACATGATTTTTACCATTTTGTCCAAATGCAGCACCTGGAACGGTTATAACTCCATTTTCAGCGGATTTTTTAACAAATTCTTCAGGATTTTCAATTTTTGGAAATACATAAAAAGCACCTTGTGCATTTACAGTTTTATATCCCATTTCATTTAATCTGGATACAATCAAGTCTCTTCTCTTTTTAAATTCATTAACCATTTTGTTAACTGTATCTTGAGGTCCTGTTAATGCTTCATAAGCTCCTCTTTGGGCTGTTGAGTTAGCACATGCTATATTATATTGGTGAATTTTAAGCAGTTCTTCCAAATATTCTTCTTTTGCATTTAAATAACCTATTCTAAGGCCAGTCATTGCATATGTTTTTGAAAATCCGTTTATGGTTATTACATTATCACTATATGCTGCAGGGGAATAGTGTTTTTTATCATAGATGATTTTTTCATAGATTTCATCAGATATAATTAAGAAATCGTGGTCTATAGATAAATCTGCAATAGCTTTAATATCTTCTTTATCCATCACTGCTCCAGTTGGGTTTGAGGGTGAATTTAAAATTATAGCTTTAGTATTTTTGTTTATTTTTTCCTGAACATCGCTTGCTTTTAATTTAAATTCATTTTCCATTTCACAATTAACTCCAACAACTTTTCCATCAGCTAACTTTATACAGGCTTCATATGACAGGAAACTTGGGTCTGGTAAAATTACCTCATCATTTTTATCAATAAATGCCTGTGCACACATATATAATGCTTCACTAGCTCCTGCAGTAACTATTATGTTTTCAGGATTTGTATTTATATTGTTGTCCTTTTTGAATTTTTGAGTGATGGCTTCTCTTAATTCAATATAACCTTTATTTGGAGTATAATGTGTTTCATTATTTTTTATTGATTGTTCCATAGCTAATTTAATGTTTTCAGGAACGTCAAAGTCAGGTTCTCCGATTCCTAAATTTATAGCAGTAGGATTTGTAACTTCAAACATTTTTCTTATCTGGGATAATTCAATTGTACTGGTTCTTTTTGCAGGATTTATCATATTTTTTCCTCACTAAGTATTATTATTTATTATATTATTTTTAATTTAAAAATTTTTTCTGGTTGCATGGTCCACAGTTATAACATGGAGAATCTCCACACCATGGGGTTTGCTTTTTTGTTTTTAATCTTCTGTTTTCTGTTTTTAAAAAATTAGATTTAATTCCAATATCAATTTTAGACCAAGGTAGTTCATCATTGATATTATAATTTGGCAAGTAACTCTGCCATTCTTTCAATGTTACCTCTTCTGTTAAAGATTTTTCAATAAGTGCACCAACTTCCCTATTTCCACAAGATAATATATATTGAATCAACCCTTTTTTCGGACTTTCGAATTTAACATTATATTTCCTTAATTTCTTTTTTAAATATCTTGTTTTTGATTTAATGTCTTTAAAATTATAAAATTCCCATTGTAATGGAGTTTGAGGTTTTGGAATAATTGGATTGATACTAAATTTCATGTATTTTCTATTTTTATGCATATTTGCTATTTTTTCAATATAGTTAGCTAACTCTTCTATATCTTCTTTACTTTCATAGGGAATTCCAATTAAAAAGTATAATTTAATATTAAAATCAAGTTCAACTGCATTTTTTATTACTGAAAATATTTTTTCATCAGAAATATTTTTATTAATCCTTTCACGTAGCTTTGAAATAGACTCTGGAGCAATTGTAATGCTTTTTAAACCACTTTTTTTTAAAGTTTCTAAAGTTTTTCTACTAAGTGAGTCTATACGTAGAGATGGTGTGGCTATTTGAAAGTCTTCACTTTCAAGAGCTTTTGTAAGACCTTCTAAATCATAATAATCTCCAACAGCAGCTCCAATTAATGTTATTTTATTTAAATTAGTATTTTCTCGTGTTTTTATTGCTATGTTAACTAATTCTTCTATTTTAGTTTCTCTTAATGGTCTGTAAAGATAGCTGGACATGCAGAATCTACAACCTCTTGTACATCCTCTTGAAACATTTAGCATAATTGAATCACTAAACACAGTTTTATAAGCTTCTTCGTCAGTTTTGGTAATGATTGGCTGTGTTATATGGTATGCATTTTTCATATCATCTATGAGAGCTATTTTTGTATTGTTGTTAAATTTGGGGATGTATACTCCGGGAATATCTAAAAAATTATCTAAATTTTTATTTTCCAGGTATTTATCTAAAAATTTATTTATAGTAACTTCTCCTTCGCCAATTATAAACACATCAATATAATCTGATAATGGCATTGGATTTGCAGTTGCACAAGGACCTCCAGCTATTATTAAAGGATCATTTTCACTTCTGTCTTTTCTTTTAAGGGGAATTTCAGATTGTTTAATCATTTCCAAAACATTAAAATAATCTTCTTCAAATTGCAGGGAAAAACTGATTATATCAAAGTGTTTCATAGGAGTATTTGATTCAATAGATTTAGTATTGGGATAAATGATTCGTTCACACCATGTGTCTTGCCTTTCATTAATTAAATTATATAATATATTATAACCTAATGATGACATAGCTGTTTTATAGATGTTCGGATATGCAAGTCCAAATCTTAAATCTATGTTTTTATGGTTTTTTTGGAAAATATTTTTTTCATAAATCATGGAATCAACTATGAAATTTTTAGGTTTTTTTTTGAAAAATTTACTTATTTTTTAAATATTTGACTTAAATTCATTATTTTATAATTATTGGATTGTATCGTTGTATTTTTCATTATAAAAATAAATTTTCAATGTATTTTCTATTTAAAACTTCAATTGAATTAGATTTTAAATATGCTACTTGGTTATATGTAAGATTTATTTTTCATTGTGTGTTTAATTTTTGAATTTAAATTGAAGATAGTTTATCCTTTTTTTACTTATTTCAATATTATTTGTTTTTAATTTAAATTTTATAAAACTTTTAATTATTTTTTCACGGATTTAGCTAATTTAAATGGGTTTTTTTATCAATGAAGTTGTAAAAACATTTATATAATAATAAATTCTAAATCTATAATTACTCATTATGAATACTATATGTTAGTATAATATAATATTTTTATTAAAATTTTCGTAATGAGAACTAAGAGGTGGAAAAATTTCAAAGATAAATAAAGCATTGTTTATTTCAGTTATATGTGCATTCTTCCTGATGTTAGGATCTGTATGTGCTGTGGATTTAAACAATGTTTCTGATATCGAAAATTCAAACTTGATACAAGATGATAATCAATTATCTTATCAAAATTTAGAAGTTTCTAGTAATGGATCTATCTCAGATAATTATTCTTATAACTCTAATATTGATTATTCCAATAGTGGAGTAATTCGATCTAATTATGAGAATAATAATGTTATAGAATTACAACAGATTTCAGACAATGGTGTTATTTCTGAAGCTCAAAGTTCTCTTTCAAATACTACTTTAAGTGGTCATAATACAACTTTGTACTTTAAAAATGGCACTACTTATGATGTAAAATTAACTGATATTACTGGTAAAGCATTATCTAATCAAACTGTATCATTTTTAATAAATGGTAAACTTTATAATCGTACTACTGGTAGTGATGGTGTTGCATCTATGAATATTAACTTGGCTGTTGGTAAGTATAATATTACAGCAAGTTATGCAGGTTCTTCATTGTATGGAGGTTCTTCAGTTACAAATTTAGTTGAAGTATTATCTACAATATCTGCAAATGATGTTGTGAAGTTCTATAGAAATGGTACTCAATATTATGCAAAATTTGTTGATGGAAATGGAAACCCATTAGTTAATGCAGAAGTTAGATTCAATATTAATGGTGTTTTCTATACTCGTAATACTAATAATGGTGGTATAGCTAATTTAAGCATAGCTTTAAATCCTAATAAATATATATTGACAGCAATCCATCCTAATGGTGAAATGTCTGCTAATAATATTACTGTTTTATCTACTATTAATAGTAGTGATATAATTAAATACTTCAGGAATGGTACTCAATATTATGCAACTTTTTATGATGCTATGGGTAATCCATTAATTAATGAAACTGTTAGGTTTAATATTAATGGTGTTATCTATGAAAAAAGAACAAATAATAAGGGTACTGCAAATTTAACTATTTCACTTTATCCGGGTAGTTATATATTAACTGCTTATCATCCTAATGGTGAATCACATGGTTATAATATTAATGTATTATCTACTTTGATAGATAATAATAATATTACTATGTATTATAGGGATGGTACTGCATTTACTATTAAGGTCATTGATGGTCAAGGTAAACCTTTAGCAAATACTACTGTTAGGTTTAATATTAATGGTGTATTCTATGATAAGGTTACTGATGAAAATGGTATTGCAAAGTTAGGTATCAGACTTTATCCAAATAATTATATTATTACAAGTAGTTATAATGGTCTTGAGGTATCTAATAATATTGGTGTTAGCAGTTCAAATACTACTATAATTGGTAAAGATGCATATATTATTATAAATAGTATTAATGGTAATTATACTGTAACATTAGTTGATATAAAAGGAAATCCAATTGAAAATCAAACAGTTTACTTTAAATATAATAATAAAGAAGTAACTGCCACTACTGATGAAAATGGTAATGCTACTATCACTATTTCTAATTTAGAAAAAGGTGATTATAATGTAACTTATGGCTTTAATGGAGTTATAGGTTATTATCCTTCTAAGTCAAGTAGCATACTTCATGTTATAAATTCAACTACTATATTAACTGGTAATGATGTAAGCATGGTTTATAATGATGGTTCTAAATTTAGAGTTACATTAACAGATTTAAATGGTAAACCTTTAGCTAATAAAATCATTACTTTCTTAATTAATGGTGTTGCTTATAATCGTACAACTGATTCAAATGGTGTAGCAAGTATAGATATTAGATTATATCCTGGAAATTATGTAATTTCTTATTATTATTCTAATAAAGGTGCTTTAGATTATAATGATGGATCAAACAATGTTGTTGTTGCTAAACAAACTTTAAATATTAAAGGAAATGATTTGGTGATGTTACCAAACGACGGTTCTGCTTTTGAAGTTGCAATCACTGATAAAGATAAAAACCCCGTTAAAGACATTGCTGTTCTATTTACAGTCTCTGGAGTTACATATACTAAATATACTGATCAATCAGGTATTGCTAAATTAAACATTAATCTTAATGTAGGTTATTACAAGATTTCATATGCAATAAATGATACTCTCTGTAAAGGGTCTGGTTCAAATATGATTTTGGTTAACGGAACTATACTTGCTGCAGATGATATTAACATGAATGTAGGAACTAGTGGAAATTTCAATGTTAAATTAACTGATGCTAAAAATAATCCAATTAATGGAGCAACTATTAAGTTCTATTATAATGGTATTACTAAAACTGCAATTACTAACAGTGGAGGTATAGCTACAATAACTATTGATTCTTTAGAAAAAGGTGATTATCCAATAGCTTATTATTATTATCCTACAATTGGAGGTAATTACTCAAACAGTGGACAAGCATATATTCATGTGTTTGGAAATATCTCAATTGTAAATATAATTGATGCATCTAAAGTTGTAAAATCATTTATTGAATCAGAGGGTAAATTACCAGATTCTGTTTTAATTAATGGTGAAAGTTATACTTTGGCTCAATTTTTATATCTTGCAGCTATAGCAACTGTAAATATAAATAATGGTGATTTAAGCGATTTAAATTCTAAAGATGCATCTAACCCGTCTAACTACACCAAGTGTGCTAATTTAGGTAATTTGGTAGATTATATTAGTGTTGCACAAGCTATTATAGATTATGTAAATGCTAATGGTAAAGCTCCAGAATCCATATCATCTAGTGTAGGAACTGTAACTTTTGATGGTTTGGTATATGCATTTGCTCGTGTTGTTGCGTTTTATGGTAATAATCAACAGTTACCTGCTTATGTTGCTATTAAGTCAATAGATTCTGACTCTTCTCAATTTGTAATCAATAGAGTCAATGTAAAAGCTACTGAAAGTGAATTAGCGAATATTGATAAATATTTGCAGGCTACTGCTAATTGTCAAGTTGATGACCCTACAATTGTTGCTTTAGCTCAAAAATTAACTGCAGGACTATCAACACCAACACAAAAAGCTAGTGCAATACTTGATTATGTTATTGATAATGTAGCATATTCTGGTTATTATGATACTAGCCGTGGTGCTAAAAAAACTTTAACTGATAAAAGAGGTAACTGCTGTGATCAGGCTCATTTGGTTATAGCATTATTTAGAGCAGCAGATCTTCCAGCAAGATATGTTCATGGAACATGTACTTTTTCAAGTGGACCTATAGGTCATGTTTGGGCACAAGTTTTAATTGATGGTACTTGGGTAGTTGCTGATCCAGTAAGTTCTAGAAACTCATTAGGAGTAGTAAATAATTGGAATATTAATACATTTACTTTAAAGAATTATTATATTTCTTTACCATTCTAATTTTTACTATTTCTTTTTTTTATTTTTCTTTATATTCTTTTTTTAGTTATAACTAATTTTTTAATCGCTAATATTTTATAATAGTTTATATAAAGTTATATTAGCAAACTAATTATAGGACAATATTATGGATCATAAAAAATATAAGAAAATAGCTGTTGGGGGAACTTTTGATAAGTTCCATGATGGTCATAAAAAGTTACTTGCAACTGCTTTTGAATTAGGTGAAGAGGTTGAAATCGGAGTAACTTCTAATGCTTTTGGTGGTCTTAAGGGAGATATTGATTCCTGTGAAGATAGGATGAGATGTCTTAAGGAATTTTTTAAGGACAGATTAAATTACACTGTTATGGTTTTAGATGATGCATATGGGACAACTGTATTCGATGATGAATTTGATGCAATTGTTGTTAGTGAAGAAACTGAACCGGTAGCAGTTGAAATTAATGAAATTAGAGATTCTAAAGGAATGTCTCCATTAGATATTGTTGTTGTTAGCTTTGTTTTAGCAGATGATGGTCATCCTATTTCGTCTACACGAATTAGGAGTGGTGAAATTAATAAAAAAGGAAATATTTTAAAATAGTATTTTATTATTGAATTAAATCGACATGTTTATATATGCAGTTCGACAATGTATTAATTGATATTAAAATATTATTTTTTCATAAAATAATTTTCATATCAAATTTGAGGTGGTTATATGGCAGTAAAAATAGATTCAGATCTTTGCGGTCACATTGAAAATTGTCCAGTACAAGGTTTATGTGTAAAGATTTGTGAACAAGGCGCTCTCATTGAAGAAGATGGCGATGTAACTATTGTCCCTGAAAAATGCGATGACTGTGACCTTTGTATTCAAAACTGTCCTAATCAAGCTATATCTAAAGCATGAGGGATTTTATGTTTAATGTTGAGAGGAGCGGGGAAGAAACCCGTAAGTTATCACATAACAATGATAGGTGTGTAGGTTGTGGAATTTGTACTGATGTATGTCCTACATCTTCTTTGAGATTAGGACCTATTGTACCGATTGCACGTGGTTTAATTGAAATGGATTTAGTTTCTGTAACTCCTAATACTTGTGTTTTATGCGGATTATGTTCTGTTGCATGTCCATTTGGTGCTTTATCATTAACCATTAACGGTAATGATATTAAAGAAACAGGAAATTATCCAGTATGGGAAGTTGAATCAGAAATTAATGATGATGATTGTATATACTGTGGAAGATGTTATTCTGTTTGTCCTAGAGACACTATCTTATTTAAAAGAGAGTTACCGTCTAGAGAAGATTTGGTTATTGGTGAAATCAGTGTCGATGAGGATAAATGTGTTTACTGTAGTATCTGTTCAGAAATGTGTCCTGCAGGAGCTATTAGTTTAACTAATAATCCTGAGTTCTCTAATGACAATCTTAATAATACTATTGAAGTAGATACTTCCAAATGTATTTATTGTGGTGTTTGTAAGAGGGCTTGTCCTCAAGATGCAATTAAAGCAGTATGTTCAACATGTATGCTTCAAGATCAAATTAAAGCTCCTGAAATTAATGGTACTGCATCCATTCTTAAGGATGGTTGTGTAAACTGTTCTTGGTGTAAAGAAGTTTGTCCTGTTGATACAATTAATGTAACCAAACCGTTTGAAGGAACTTTAAAACTGGTTGAAACAGATGAATCAACATGTAAAGGGGATGCCTGCCACGCATGTCAAGATGTTTGTCCATGTGATGCAGTAGAAATTATTGACAATAAAGCGGTTACTAATTTAGATTACTGTAATTTATGTGGGGCTTGTGTCAATGCATGTCCACAAAACATTAGAGAAGTTACAAGAACTTCAATGAAATTAGATAATATCAATTCAGAGTCTTGGAAAGATATTTTAACTTCTAATCTTTTAAGTTAGAAAGAGAGATTTCATACTCTCTTTTCTAAATTTTATTTATTAAAAAGTTTCGTTCTTTTGTTATTACTGTTTTTAGTTTATTTTGAGTAGTACTTGTTATGTTGGAGATATAAGTTCCAATGAATAGTATTATTATAATTAAACCTCCAACAATTAAAATTAATTCGGCACTACTTTGTCCTTTGTTGTCTGTTTTCATTTTTTATCCTAATATGCTGTTGTTTTCACGAACTGTTGTTCTAACCTCGGATATATCGTCTTTTACTTTTAAATTGTTATCACTTGTTTGCATATATGATTTGTATATGGTTAAAGCAAAAATAGCTATAACTATCACTCCTCCAAACAGTAATATGTATTCTGCTGCGCCTTGTCCTGATTTTTCATTGTTGATTTTTTTTAAAATTTTCATATTTTCACCAGTAGTAATACTTATTTTTCATATTATATTAATATTACTATTTTTATAAAAATTATTATGCTATCTTTTTTTCTAAATTTCTCTTAAAAAACAGCATTTTTATCAACATCTTTATTAACTCTATTATACAAAGTTTAATTAATAGAATGGTTATAATTATTAATAGGTGAGATAGTGGGAAACACATTGAAATTAATTTCAGGTTTTATTTTATTTGTAGTTGGGGTTCTCATAATATATGAGGCAAATGTTTATAATTTGATAGACATTCTGCTAGTTGTTGGTTTTATTATTGCAATAGTTGGTATAATCATGATTATCAGTTATTTTGTTGATGCTAATGCTGATAGAACATCTTCTATCGTTAAAGAATTTTTAGAATCTAATGATATTAGAACTCCATCATTTAATAAAAATTCTGATACCTCTAATGGTCCTTTAAAAATTAGAGATACTTTTGATAATTATTATGAAGATGACCTTCCAGAATATGAAGAGGAGTACTATGAAGAAACTCCTGACGAATACTTTGATTTTAATCAGGAAGATAACTCTAAAGCAGTTTTAAGGGTTCATAATGATAAATCCACAACTAATTTCGGTAATAATTTTAAATTCACTCCAAATTATGATAAACCTTTAAAAATCACTAGAAAACCTAAAAAACGTTCCCATAATTACGCTCAAAATGGATATGATAAGTCTGAAGAAATTAAAAGGGCACTACGTCAAGATGATGATTATATAAAAAATGATACATTCGTTCCGCCTAAACCTAGAAAAATTACTGAACCAAGAAATATTAAAATAGATGTTAATCATCCTGAAAGTTTGCCTGTTCCTAAGTTGCTTAGAAGCTTTGTTGTTTATGGGGATGGTTTAATAACTTCCAGTGAAGCATTTGATAAACTGGCTACTGATGTAAATAAAGAGATAATGCTGGAAATCCCATCTTTAAATGATTTGTCTGACAGGTTTTTATCACATGTTCCAACAATTTATTCAAGAGTAATTATCAATGATTTTGATGTATCTGATATGTCTTATATGATTTTAGTTTCTTCACTTCTTAAACAGGGAGTACAAATTAAAACAGTTCCTCAAGTACATTCAATTAACTTGATTACTGATGATGATTATGCTATGATTATTTCTAAAGGTAGTGGTAACAGTGATGTGGAATATGGTGCTATTTATGAAGATAGGAAATCTATTTCAGAAATTAGAAATAGCTTTGAGAAAACATGGGATATTGCAGCAAATTTAGATGAAAATTTAGTTGCAGATTATATGAAATAGAGGTTGATTCAAATGGAAATTAGATGGTTAGGTCATTCAGCTTTTGAAATAATAACTGATGAGGGTTTAAATATTTTAATTGACCCTTTTATCAGTAACAATCCTGCTTGTCAAATACCTGTTGAAGAATTTAATCCGGATATTATATTGGTTACTCATGGTCATTCTGATCATTTAGGTGATGCAATGGAACTGTCCAATAAAAATAATGTTCCTGTAGCAGCAATTCATGAAATTTCTTTATTTTTATCAAAACAGGGAATTAACAATATTGGTGTAAATATTGGGGGATCATTCATATATCGGGGAGTTAAATTCACTATGCTTGATGCTAAACATTCTTCAGTATTGGACATTGTTGAAGAACCGCTTCCTGCTGGAGATGCAGCCAGTTTTTTAATAACTCTTGAAGACGGAACTAAACTCTTCCATGCAGGAGATACTGGATTATTTGGGGATATGAAAACAATTATTGGTGAAATTTATAAACCGGATATTGCATTGCTTCCAATTGGGGATAAGTTTACAATGGGTCCTTTTGAAGCAGCATTAGCTACAAGATGGATTGATCCAAAAGTAGCTCTTCCAATGCATTATAATACATTTCCACCAATTGAACAGGACCCATCTATTTATGCTAACTTTGTTAGTCAGTTAAATCCGAATATTGATGTGGTTATTTTAAATCCTGGTGAATATTTTGAATATAATCCTGAAAATTATCAGGATTAATTTTTTTCATATTTTTTTCTTAAGTGATATTCTTCGTCAATATCGCATTTTCCAGATGGCAACACTCTGATTATATCATCTAAAGTTATTAAGTTATCTTCGTTTATTTCATGAAGTATTTTTTTAGCTATTGCTGTTTTTTTAGTATATCCTGGTTTTAACACAATAAAATTGTCACAATGTGCTTCTAAAGCATCAACAGGCCCGGCCATTAATCTTTTTCCTTCATAATCAACGATTCCAATAGCAATTCTTACTTTTGCACTACGGATATAATTACGATTTCCTCTTATTACAAATGATCCTTTAGGCAGAAATTCTCCTGCTTCCGGTGTTTTTGTAACCTGCTCTGGATTGACCCAAAATACATCCTGTGTTGTGAAACCTTTTGACCAAGCAGTTGAAAATGATGCTGCAAACTCTCCAGATTCTTTAAGGATACTGTCATTTATTTTACTACCTTCTAGTTTTATCACTGTTGATGTTGCTCCATGTATATCTGCATGTAAATAAATGTCATTATTGTCCATATATTTTTTTACAACAGCTTCATTAGTGCCTGCATCTCTTCCTCCGATTACTAAAACATTGTCTGAAGTTACAAACCATCTTAATTTCTCATACCATTTAAGATTTTTCTTAACTCTCTTTTTAGGAATTGATATGTGTTCCATAGCTACTTCTTTTTTAGCTTTGATTTTTTCAAGTTGCTTTTTAGTATTTTCAATAGCTATTGCAGCACCTTTTGTTTTCTTTTTAGCTTTTTTAGCTTTTTCATAGTAAATTTCAGCATTTTCAGGAATAGTTAATTTTGGATCAATGTTTATTGAAGTTTCATTTAGTTTAAGTGTTAAAACACCCATTTTATCAATGGATTCAAAGATTTCTGCTTCTTTCAAACCATTTTTTTTAGCTTCTTTCAGAGTTTTTCCAATTTCTTTGTAAGAATAATCTTTACTTATAGCATCATTCACTACTTTTACTAAATTTTCTATGGTGGTATAATTAGAATAAATTACTTCTCCTTTATGTTGGCTAGTTTCAATTGTTTTATGGAAATTATCAAGTGTTTCTTCCTGTAGCTTCAACCTTTTTTCGAATTTGTTTACCTTTTTATTCCATGCAGCTTCTTTAATATTTTTAATATCACTATTTACCTTTTTGGAATAAAATTCATCACAGGCTTCATTAAAGTTATCGAAGTATGTTTTTTCAAATCCGTCATAGTTTATCAAATCAAAAGCAACTACATCTTCGTTATTGTCTTTTTTAACAATTTGGGGTTTGAAATGTTCTTCTTGCAGGTTATCAAACAATAAATGAATTGCTTTATTTAAGTTAGCTATTTGACTTTCACTTAAATCAGCTGAAGGAGTGTGTTTGTCAATTTCCTCAAATTCATTAGCCCTTTTAATAATTTCTTCAGCATATAAGCTTCCTAAATTGTTCATAGCTAATGTTCTAACTAAATCTTTGTCAGAATTAGCAAACAATTCTTTTAATTCACTTTCACTTGTATGGATAGGGTCAATTCCTCTTTTTTCAGGAAACTGGTATTCTTTTTTAGAACTGATGTCCCTATCACTGAAACGTTTTCTTTTAAGAGGCAATATAATGTTTGCATCTTCGTCTAAAAGAATAATATTTCCTTTATCAAATAATTCAACAACAATTGTATAATATTTGTCTTTTTTAACTTTAATTTCAATAATTCTATCAAAATTGTGCTGAGTTATACTAACTACATTAGCTCCTTTTATCCTTTTTCTTAAAAGCATAGGGAAAACAGGAGGATTGATAGGATTTTCAAGAGGATATTTGCTTGTATGAATTCTTTTACCGCATTCCATTACAAGATCAATCCTTCCGGTTCCTGCTACATGAAATCTCATTACAACAATATCTTTAGTTGGTTGAAATGATTTGTCTACTCTTGCACCGGTTAATAAATTATTTAATTCATCAGTTATTGTAAAAATGTCTACATTAGACATAGGTTTCATTGTTTACACCTTTTATTATAAATATCAATAGTTTAATATAGTATAATTAATAATAATTATATTTATTTAATTTTTTCGGAGGAAATAAATGGACACTACAATTAAAATAACAAGTCTTCATTTAGTAGTTGGTATCATTACAGGTATTATCTCTACTGGATTTACATTAAGCTGGTTTGGAATTAAAAATGATGTTTTTGCAACAGCACTTGCATTTATTATATTATATTTTGTTGGGCAATTCGCTCAGAAACAATTTGGAGATGAAATCTCCGGTTTTTCCCAATGGTTATGGGATGGAATAATGCCTTTCCTTGTTGGATGGATTATGACATATACTTTATTGGTGGCATATTTATAAACCACCATAAAATATCCAAATAAATACAATTACTAATGCAGTAATTAATAAAACTGGAGCTATAATTTTACTAACTGCAACAATTGAACTGATTGTTGATATTAACTCTGTTGAATTATTGGGGCCGAATGTATTAAGGTTTTTAATTCTTTTTGTTCCAGTTCCAACTTCAACTTCTTCTAAATCTTTTATAGCTTCATTAATACTGGTTTTTACATATTCAATAATTTCATCTCTTTTTACAATTCCAATTGGATTATATCCTCTTGATATTGTGTTAACTGTATGGGTATCAGTTGTCATTACTTCTATTTCATCAATATCCAAATCTTTTGTAGCTTCAATTATTTCTTGTCTAAATCCAATTTCCATATTGTTTGAATCAAATAGAACATATGCAGTTCTCTGATTAGCTACTTCTACAATCATGGTTTTAATACCGCTTTCACCAACACCCTCATTTTTATTTAAATCACTCATTGTGTCTTCATAACATCCTATTTTCAGATTGTCTCTTTGCTGATTACATTGAATTTTATCAATAACATCAATTAATTGGAATACCTCTTCATTTCCAGGCAGAACTTCTCCACTTTCTGGAGCAAAGGAATTGTGACAGTCTACAATGACAGAATCTTTAACATTACATTTGCTTTTACTTTGAGTCATCATTGTAAGACCTACACCAAATTCAATATCATCACTGTCATTTGGTGCAAATGTACTTAAAATAACCATACCTTTATTAAAGAATTGCACTCCGATGTTTGCTTTTTCTGAGTTGTATCTGGTAAAAATACTTGCATCTTTTGTGTATTCAATTTCTTCCAATCCTTCTTTTATTGCATTTTCTATTTTGTCAATTTCAGTTGTTCTAACTGGATTGAAGTCATGAGTTGAAGGTCCGTGAGCTACCATAGTAAAATGGTCAAACTTATTTGCAAGTATTGTTGGCATATTTGAACCACCTAAATCTCCTAGAGGTCCCGGATGAACAAACGGTGAAACAAATAATGATTTTATCCCATTTTTCCCTTTGAAACTAATAAATGTAACCATTGTTTCAACAGTTTCACTCATGTTTTCAAATAATGATTCAAGAGAGTTGGATCCTTCATTCATATGAGCAATAAACAGACTAAGCAAATCCAGCATTCCAATACCAAGATTTTTCTTTAAAGGAGATCCGGCTATTGTAATAAATGAGTAAATAGCTAATATGAAAATAATACTTGCTATTATTACTTTTATTGTCATTTGAATTAAATCAGAACCTAAAAAGCTAGTGTCAGTTACTAAAAAAGTAATTAAAACATACATGGCCAATATAATCAATGGTTGGATTATTCCGACAGTTGCTGCTTTTGTAAAACTGATTTTGGACGTTGTCCAAAATACTAAAGTATTGACTCCGTAAATCAGAACACATCCGAATAATAATGAATTCAAAAAGAGGTCTGTTTCAAAAAAGTGTGTAAGAATTCCACCAATTATTAAAAGAATGCAGATAATAGTCATAGAAAGTGCTGATAAAAACATGGAATGTTTGATTTTTAAGTTAATACCATGTAAGCCACTTACAATTTGCTGATTAACTCCTCCACCAATTATTGAACTGATTCCAAGTATTATTAAGCTGAATAATCCTCCTAAAATAATATTCTCTATTATACCAAGTTCTGGACTTGGATTAATTATAAAGTAGACTGCTCCTGATATGAAGCTTATAATAAACATAGCCATTATTGATTTTTCAGTTTTGGGCAAGGTTGTAATATATTTAGATAGTCCGGCAACACTACTCATACTTGACATGGTAATTTATCCTTTTTTTTGTTTTATACTCATATAAAAGTTGGTCCTACAAATATATTAAATTTGTCAAAATAGAAAACATTTTACTAATCGACCAGAGCATACTTTATTTAATTAAAATTTTGTCACGGCAGTATATTAAATTTAACATTGATTAGTTAATGTGGTGTATGTTGAAATGTTTTATATCAGGGCAGATATAATTAAAGGCATGAATGAAAATCTTTTTGAATTATTTGGTGATGTGTTTGTCACTGACTTTTCTATAACTGGAGACGACTATAAAAAAATCATTGATTTGGGTGAATATGGGCAGTTTGAAACATATTCATTATTTCCAGGAATCGTCTTAGCATTTATTGACATTAATTTGCAAAATCATGAAAAAATATATGTTGAAGAAAAACTTTCTTCAAGATTGCTTATGATAAATCATTGTTTGGACGGCAGGTATGCTTATAGTGTTGGTGATGATGAAATAATTTATTTTGGAAAAGGGGATTTGTGCATTAATATTTATGATATGACAAAAACATGTTCTGACTTTCCATTAGAATTTTATAATGGTTTGGAGATTTTCATTGATGTTGATATGGCTAATGATTATGTTAAGCAGTATATTCCTGATTTTGACTTGATTGAATTTTATGAAATTCTGAAAAAATCTCATGGATATGTATTGCTTCGTTCAAATAATAAAATTGACCATGTTATCGGTGAATTGTACCATGTTGACAATAGAATTAAATTATCTTATTTTAAATTAAAATGTCTTGAATTGTTATTGTTTTTTTCGATTACAAACTTTGATGTTCATGAAAATATTTCACTTACCAAGCAGCAGGTTAAAATTGTTGATGATGTAAAAAATGAGCTGATTAATGATTTGGAAAATAAAATTACTATAGATGAACTTGCAGATAATTATGGCATCAGCAAAACGACTTTAAAAAATTGTTTTAAAAAAGTTCACGGCAAACCTATTTTTAAATGGAGAAAGGAATATAAATTGGAATATGCCTGCAAACTAATCGAAGAGGGTTCATATACAATTTCGGATATATCAAAAATGGTGGGTTATTCATCACCTTCGAAATTCACTCAGGCATTTAAAGAATATATCGGTTGCACTCCGTCAGAGTATAAAAAATAGATTTTGTCTTTTTGGTATATTTATTGTCTTTTTAGTTCAAAAATATTTATATATTTAATTAAATAATACTTTATAGTAAATATTAGGTTATCTAGTTATTTTTAATTAAAATACATTAAATTATTTCTTAATTGTTTTTTTAGAATATTTTTAGTGTTTTGTCCTTTCAGATTAATTTTAAATTTTTAGGTAAACCTAAATTATTATTTGAGGCGATAATAATGCCAGAAACTCAAAATAAAAATAAATTTATTAGATTATTGAATTACTCGGGTAATTATAAATATTTGACAATTATAGGTATGTTTTTATCAGCTTTAAGTGCAATATGTTTATTGGTTCCGTTTATTTATATATGGGATGTAGTCAATGCCCTATTGGCGGTTGCCCCTGATTTTACAAAAGCTCAAAACTTGGATGTTTATGCGATAAATGCATTTACATTTGCAATACTGGGGATAACTTTAAACTTTTTTGGTCTGATGGGTACGCACTTGTCTGCATTTAAAAATGAGAAAAACATGAAAGATGCAGCTATAAGGCATTTACTTAAGTTGCCTTTAGGTTATTTTTCAAACCATACAAGTGGGGGTCTTAGAAAGATAATTGATTACAGTACTGCAAAAACTGAAGTATTCCTTGCCCATCAATTGTTTGATTTAACAGGAGCTATCGTAACTCCAATAGTATTTTTAATTTTGTTATTTAGTTTTGATTGGCTTTTAGGGTTAATCTGTTTGATTCCAATCATATTGTGTTTTGTATTTATGTATCCTATGTTTTCAAAAGAATCCCGAAATAGTATGGAAAAATACGAGAAATATTTGGAGGAAATGAACGGGGAAGCAGTAGAATATGTAAGAGGAATTCCAGTTACAAAAGCATTTCAACAAAGTATTTACTCATTTAAAAACTTTATCAATGCCATTAAAAACTACGGAAAATTTTCGGCAGAATATTCTATGTCAACTCACATTCCGATGACTGCATTTACAGTATCCATCAACGGATTTTTTGCATTGTTAATTCCTGCAGGAATACTGCTTGCAGGATCAGTTGTAGATGTAAAATTCTTTGCAAACTTCATGTTTTACATTATTTTCACACCAATCTGCGCTGTAATGATGATGAAAATAATGACAGTTTCACAGGATTGGATGTTGGCAAGTTGTGCTTTAGACAGTATAGAAGCTATTCTAAATGAATGCCCTTTAGTTGACCCAATAAATCCTCAAAAACCTAAAAATCATTCAATAGAGTTTGAAGGGGTTTATTTTGATTATGAAAATGTTGATGGTGATGAACATATTTTAAATGATGTGAATTTAAAAATTAATGAAAATGAAACTGTTGCATTAGTTGGCCCTTCTGGAGGGGGCAAAACCACAATTGCATCATTAATTCCAAGATTTTGGGATGTTAATAATGGTTCAATTAAAGTTGGGGATGTTGATGTAAGAGATATTTCAACAAAGGAATTGATGAAAAATATTTCTTTCGTATTCCAGAATACAACATTATTTAAAGATTCAATTTACAATAATGTCGCAATTGGTCGTAAGGGAGCATCAAGAGAGGATGTTAAAAAAGCATTGAGTTTAACCCAATGTGACGATATTATTGATGAGCTTCCAGATGGAATAGATACTGTAATAGGAAGTGAAGGAACATATCTTTCAGGAGGTCAACAGCAAAGGATTGCACTTGCAAGAGCGGTTCTTAAGGATGCTCCAATAATTATTTTGGATGAGGCAACTGCACTTGCAGACCCAGAAAATGAATACCTGATTCAAAAAGCAATTTCAGAAATTACTAAAAACAAAACAGTCATTATGATTGCACACAGATTGTCTTCAGTTAAAAATGTAGACAAAATTTATGTGGTTGAAAATGGAAGAATTGTTGAAGAGGGCAACCACCATACACTGGTTGATAGTGAAGGCATTTACTCTAGAATGTGGGTTGAATTTAACCAATCAATTCAGTGGAAAGTTAAAAGTGAGGTGATATGATGTTATCTGAGTTTTTTACTAAAAGATTTGGACTTACAAAAGAGGGTTCTGACAATTTGATTAAAGGAATTTTCTATACTGCACTTTTGAACATATCATTTATGTTTCCCGTTTCTTTATATGCATTACTTATTTATCTGTGGGTGGAGCAATTAACAGGTGGTGAAATAATTGATCCAAATCTTGGAATATTTATTTTATTGATACTGATTGTTTTAGGAATTATTTTTGCCTTTGCATGGAAGCAGTATCACTTTGTATTCAATACAACATATGTTGAAAGTGGAAACAGAAGAATCAACCTTGGTGAGAATTTAAGGAAACTTCCATTATCCTTTTTTGAAAATAGGGATTTGGCTGATTTGACTGCAACAATAATGAATGATTGTACTGATTTGGAGCATGTTTTCTCACATGCGGTTCCGCAATTGCTGGGTTCAATCATTTCACTATGTATTGTTTCAGTGGGGATGTTCCTATTTGACTGGAGATTGGCTATTGCACTTTTATGGGTAGTTCCTGTTGCATTCATAATCTTATTTATTTCCAAAAGACTTATTTATACGGGTGGAAATAGGGTAATGGCTGATTTGCTTAATTGTGGAGATGCAGTGCAGGAATGTATTGAATCAATTGAGGATTTGAAATCCTACAATTGTGAAGATGAATATTATGGAAAAATTAGCAGTTTAACTTCAACAATTGAAAAATCAAGAATTAATGCTGAATTAATGGCCGCTTCAGGAGTAATAGTTGGAAAAGTTGTATTAAATTTAGGAATTGTATCTGTAATCATTTTAGGTTCGTATTTAATAATAAATTCTCAAATATCAATTTTTACCTTTTTAATATTTTTGATAGCTTCTGCATCAGTTTATTCTCCACTGGAAAACGGATTGATGTTTTTGGCAGAAATATTTATGATGGACAATAAAATCACAAGGGCTCAGGAAATTGAAAGTCTTGTAGTTGAAGGGGGTTCGGATGATTATTCTTTGGACGGTTATGATGTCGAATTTGAAAATGTCAGTTTCAATTACGATGATTTGAAGGATGTTTTAACTGATATTTCATTTACTGCAAAGCAGGGTGAAGTTACAGCTCTTGTAGGACCTTCCGGCGGAGGTAAAAGTACAGTTTCAAAGCTTGCAGCAAGATTTTGGGATCCTGTATCAGGTACAGTATCACTTGGAGGTCAGGATTTATCCAAATTGGACTCAGAAAAGCTTCTGGAAAACTTTTCAATTGTTTTTCAGGATGTAATATTGTTCAACAATTCAATTTTGGAAAATATTCGTGTTGGAAGAAAAGATGCAACTGATGAAGAAGTGATTGAAGCAGCCCGTCTTGCAGAATGTGAAGAGTTTGTCTTTAAACTTCCAAATGGATATGATACTGTAATTGGTGAAAACGGTGAGTTGCTCTCAGGCGGTCAAAGACAAAGAATTTCAATTGCAAGGGCACTTCTAAAAGATGCAAATGTAATTTTATTGGATGAAGCAACTTCATTTTTAGATGTTGAAAATGAATCTAAAATCCAAAAGGCATTGTCTGAATTGATTAAAAACAAAACAGTCATCATCATTGCCCATAGGATGAGAACAATAGCCAATGCTAATAAAATTGTCGTTTTAGATGGCGGCAAAATTGTGGAGCAGGGAAAGCCTGAAAAACTAATTGCAGGTGATGGTTTGTTTAAAAAGATGGTTGATTTACAGAACTTAAGTGGAGAATGGCAAATTTAGGTTCTCAGAATTATTTTCATTAGTATAATATAAAATAGGAGGTAATATTAATGAGTAAAATGTTAAATGTAAAAGATTTAATCACTGTAGGTATTTTTGCAGTGATATTGACAGTTTCAATTTTTATTTTTGGAATGCTGGGTTATATCCCAATACTGATGATTGCATTGCCGGTCATTGTAGCGTTAATTGCAGGAATTCCATATATGCTGTTTTTAACAAGAGTTGATAAATTTGGAATGACTTCATTGTTGGGTTTGGTTTTGGGAATTGTAATGTTTTTAAGCGGTCACACATGGATTCCAATTGTAGTCTATACACTTTGTGGATTGATGGCGGATGTAGTTTTAAAAATTGGAGATTATTCTTCTATTAAAAATTCAATTATCAGTTATGGATTTTTCTCATTAGGAATATTTGGTAATATGCTGCCGTTTTACATTTTAAGAGATTATTTTGTTGAGTCAATTCGTGCATCAATGGGAACTGACTATGTAAATGTAATTTTACCGTTTTTAACAAATGAAATGCTGATTATTTTGATAATTGCAACATTTGTTGTCGCTTTATTCAGTGCATATATTGGAAAAATTGTTTTGAAAAAACATTTTGAAAAAGCGGGTGTGGCCTAAGGTGATATTATGGGATTAAAACTAAATTTTAAATTGGATCCAAGAACTAAAATTATAATTTTGATTTTGATAAGTTTCATGGTTTTTAATGAAGTGCCATTATACATTAGTGGAATTTTAGTTTTAATTCCCTTTATTTGTTTATTTTTTTCAAATCGTATGAAGCTTGCTTTAAGTTATATTTTAATTTATATTGTTGCAAAATATATTCAGATTTATCTTCTTCCAACTGCAACAGGCATAATTGCAATATTGATGATAATGTTTAGTTATACAACTACTAGAATGTTGCCTATTTTGATGATGGGATATTATACAGTCACAACAACAAAAGTAAGTGAATTTATAGCTTCCATGGAAAAAAGCAATATTCCGAAAGAGGTTACTATTCCGCTTTCAGTTATCTTTAGGTATATTCCGTCAGTTTATGAAGAAATTAAATCAATAACTAATGCAATGAAAATGAGAGGCTTTGGTTTGAATGTTAAATCATTGAAAAATCCTTTAAAACTGGTGGAATTTTATATGATTCCTATTCTGGTCAGTGCTATTAAAACAGCAGATGAACTATCTGCAGCTTCTTTAACAAGGGGATTAAGTAATCCTGAAGCCAGAACTCATTTTATGGAAGTTAAATTAAATAAAATAGATTATGCATTACTGGCGGTTTCATTAATCGGTTTAGGAGTTTATGTGTATTATTTTTTAGGTGGTGTATTTATTGCTTAAAATAGATAATGTTTCATTTTCATATGACAACAGTAAGGATAACTGTAATCTGGAAGATATTAATCAGAATATTGAAAAAGGTGAAGTCATTCTGCTTTGTGGTGAATCAGGTTGTGGAAAAACAACATTAACACGCATAATAAACGGAATTATTCCCAACTTTTTTGGTGGAACAAGACATGGAAATGTATATTTGAATGGTAATTTAATAAGCGAAATGCCAATTTATGAAATATCAAGATACATAGGTTCCGTTTTTCAAAACCCAAAAACACAATTCTTCAATGTGGATACAACAAGTGAAATAGTTTTTGGGTGCGAAAATCTTGCAATGAATACTGATGAAATAAAAAATAGATTGAGGCATGTTGTAAACGACTTTAGATTACAGCATCTTCTTGATAAAAATATTTTTAAATTATCTGGCGGTGAAAAGCAAAAAATTGCAGGAGCATCAGTATCTGCAGTTTTCCCAGACATATTTGTTCTTGATGAACCTTCATCAAATTTAGATTCGGAATCTAGCTGGGATTTGGAGGACATTATTAAGAAATGGAAAGAATCCGGAAAAACGGTTATTATAGCTGAACATAAACTGTTCTTTTTAAGTAATGTTGTTGATAGAGTTATATTTATGGAAAAAGGGCAAATTACTAATGAATGGTCTATTGACCAGTTCAGACATATTGACCATAGGGATTACGGTTTAAGACAAATAAATTTGAAAAAATTGGATGTTAATCATAGTGAGTATTATTCAAATAATCATGAAATGATTGAACTTAAAAATTTTAATTTTAAATATGGTAAAAATCAGGTATTAAGTATTGATGGAGTTAAAATCCCAAAAAATGAAATAATTGCAGTCATCGGAAAAAATGGTGCTGGAAAATCTACTTTTGCAAATTGTTTATGCGGACTTAAAAAGTCTTGTAAAGGGGAAATTATTTGGGGAGATAATCATTTGAAAAGAAAAAACTTGCTTAAAAAGACATATATGGTGATGCAGGATGTTAATCATCAATTATTCACTGAAAGTGTACTTGATGAAGTATTGCTGAGTATGGATGATGAAAATACAGATCGTGCTGAGGAAATATTAACAAACTTAAATCTGATTCATCTAAAAGAAGTGCACCCTATGGCATTGTCTGGCGGTGAAAAACAAAGAGTTGCTATTGCATCAGCTATTGCTTCAGATAAGGAATTTCTGATTTTTGATGAACCGACAAGTGGGCTTGATTTGAAGAATATGATGAAAGTTAGTGAAAATTTAGTTTATCTTCAAAAATTAGGCATTACTTCATTTATCATTACTCATGATTTTGAATTAATAATGGAAGTGTGTTCCCATGTTTTGCATATGGAAGACGGAAAGATTATTGATAATTATAAAATAAATGAAGAAAAACTAGGAAATTTTTTCTTAAAAAATTGATTTGAAACATAATATGCCAATAATTCTGATTATTTCAAGTTTTTTAAACAGAATTAAAAATTTTAAACTAATTTTCATCAGAAAATTTTAAATCAACAAAGTTTTTGAAAAGAGCATCGGTGTCTACCCATTAAATTTATAAAAGCTAAAAATTTTATATATTTATAATAATTTACAAGGTGACCAAATGGAAAAAAATATTAAAGTGCCGGTTAAAAACGAAGATTTGACTGATTTGAAAATTGGAGATGTAATTACATTAACTGGAAACATTATAACTGCAAGAGATCAGGCGCATAAAAGAATTTTAGAACAGGGTGCCCCATTAGATATTGAAGGTGCAGCTATATTTCATGCAGGACCAATTATATCCAAAGATGAAAACGGATATAAAATGGTAGCTGTAGGTCCGACTACTTCTATGAGAATGAATCCTTATCAAAGTGATGTTATTGATATGGGTCCTAGAATAGTAATAGGTAAAGGAGGAATGGATGATACAGTAAGAAAAGCTTTAGTTAAAAACAATGCATTATATGTTGTAGCTACTGGCGGATGCGCAGCACTTTATGTTGATGCAGTTGAAGAAATTGAAAGTGTTGACTGGCTGGATTTAGGAATGCCTGAAGCTATGTGGAATTTAAAAGTTAAAGATTTTGGACCACTTATAGTAGCTATGGACAGTGATGGTAACAGTTTATACGACTAATTTTTAAATCAAATAAGAATGCTTATATAATATGTGAATTTTAACTATAATTTAGATTATATATAAATAAAGTTTCAGGATGTGTTATAAATGCCAGATATAAATGAACTTGCTGAAAAAAAATTGAAATCCAGAGTAAGAAAAATTAAAAAAGTAAATAAAAGTGATGAAGAAAAAGAAAAGTTTTTTGTACAGTTAGGAGCTTCTGTGGAAATATTTTTCCCTAATAAAAAACCTGAAGAATTAAGTGACAGTTTAATTTTATGGACAACTCCTGAAGGTAAAATTACTGATGCAGAATATTCTTATGAAGAACCTGAAAATGAACAGTTTGTTCAAATGCCAGTACCTGAAAAAGATTTAAAAGCATTTGTTGAAGCTTTCAAAGACTTTAAATTAGAATTTGACTCTGATTAGATGATAGTTAACAATTCTTTAGATGAAGTTAAAAAAAGAGAAAATGCTTTATCTATTATAAAAAACATCATTGAAACTGAAGGTCGCAGTGGATTATATGATTTAACTGGTTTGGCTGGAGGATTTATTGCTTCATCATCCCAATTAAGTTTACTTGAAACTTATGTAGGACCAGCTATTTTTGAAGATGAAATTCAGGAAGTTGGAAAAAGACATTTAGGTGGGGAAAAAATTCTTCCACTTAACAGAACCTCTTCAGGTATTTTAGCTACTGTTCTTTCATTAGTTGATAAAGGGTCTAATGTTGTGCATTACCTTGCCCAATTACCTGCCCATCCTTCCATTCCGAGAAGCTGTGAATTGGTTGGAGCTAATTATTTTGAAACTGATGATTTTGATAAATTTGAAATACCTGAAAATACTTCTTTAGTTGTTGTAACAGGTTCAACAATGGATCATAAAGTAATTGATGAAGATATTTTTAAAAAAGTCATTGAAATGGCTCACAAACAGAATATTCCTGTTATGGTTGATGATGCATCAGGAGCCAGACTTAGAACTGTTGTATTTAAACAGAAAAAAGCCTGTGATTTAGGTGCAGATATTGCAATTACCAGTACTGATAAATTAATGCCTGGTCCTAGAGGCGGATTAATGGCAGGTCGTGAAGATTTAGTTGATAAAATTAAAATTAAAGCTAATCAATTTGGTCTTGAAGCACAGCCTCCAGCTATTTTAGCTATGGTTAACGGTATTAAAAATTTCAATGGCGAAAATTTAATTAGAGGATTTTCAAGAAAAGAAGAGCTGTTTAAATTATTAAATAAGAATTTTAATGCTTTTAGTGAAACTCCAACTGGAGTCATGATTTCATCTCATGATTTAGCTAGTGAAATCAAAGTTTCACATAATTTATCTGATGATGATTTGGCATTTATTTTTGCATTTATATTATTAAAAGACCATGGAATTATTACAATTCCTCCAGTTTCAATGCCCGGAGCATCTACAACAATAAGATTTGATTTATCTACAAAAGATGCATTTAATTTAGATTTAAATGATTTAAATAAAAAAATAGAATCTTCATTTAATAAGCTACAGGAAGTAGTTACAAATGAAGATAAATGCAGGGAGATTGTATTTACTTCTTAATTATACATTCTCCAGATATTACTTTTTCTAAAGTTCCATCAATTTTTTCCACAACTAATGATCCGTCTCTGCTGATACCTAAAACATAACCGTCATAAGGTTTGCTGAATGGTTCGTGTACTTCTACGATTTTTCCAATAGTGTAGGAGTTTTTTCTCCATTCTTTTAAGATAGTTTCGTATTCTTCATTTATGAACTGTTCGCTGATTTTTTCAAATTCTTCTAGGAATAATTTAATTAGAAGGTTTTCATCGACTTTTTCACCAATTTCATCATTTAATGTTGTCATGTTTTCCCGTAATTCTTCAGGGAAGTTTTCAATGCTTATGTTTGCATCAATTCCAACACCAATAATAACACTTTCAATAGTGTTAAAGCTAGTTATTGCTTCAGTCAGTATTCCACAGACTTTTTTGCCATGAATTAAAATGTCATTAGGCCATTTTATTTCGGCATTTTTAACACCTATTCTTTTTAAGGTATTTTCAACAGCCACACCAGTTGCAAGGGTAATTAATGGGATTTTGGAGTGGTTTACATTTGGATTTAATATAATTGATAACCAGACACCACCAAGAGGAGATTCCCAGTTTTTACCTGATCTGCCTCTAGCTTTTGTTTGCTTTTCAGAAATTACAACTGCTCCGTTTCCAACACCATTCATTGATAAAAATTTAGCTATTGTGTTTGTAGACATTACTTCATTAAATATATAGATATCTTTACCTATGTATTTGGTGTTTAAGTTTTTTGAGATTTCATCTCTTTTAATGTGTTCAGTTTCTTCTTTTCCAAGTTCTCTGACTAAATCAGAAAAATCACCAATCTCAATATTGCTTATTTCATCAATAGTTTTTTCAGATAATTTTCCCTCTTTTTTCAATAGCTTTACTATTTCATTTTGCATTTCTAAATCCCCAATTTATTTTTTATTCATTTGTTGGTTTTTAGCAGTATTTAAATAAGATCCAACAGCAGCAGAAATTGCAGCTATTTTTTTACTTGGCATAAAAGTGGATTTCATTTTATTTACATTTTCCAAATCTTCTGCAATCACATTAACCATTTCACTTTCAATACCGTTTTTGTATTGGTCAATAAAGTGAGTGTTTAAGTCACCACTAATAAAGTTAGGATTTCTTAAAATAGCTTTATGGAACGGAATTGTAGTTTTAACTCCTAAAATAATGTATTCGCTTAATGCTCTTTTCATTCTGGCTATGGAGTCATCTCTAGTTCTTCCCCAGGTTACTAGTTTTGAAATCATGGAATCATAGAAAGTAGGAATGGTATAATTCATATAAACTCCACTATCTAAACGTACACCAGGTCCTCCAGGAGATCTGTAACCGGTAATTTTACCAGGATTTGGTGCAAAATCGTTTAACGGATCTTCTGCATTAATACGACATTCGATTGCATGACCTGATACTTGTATATCTTTCTGTTCGTAACTGAGTTCATCACCATTAGCTATTCTGATTTGTTCTTTAATCAAATCGGTATTTGTAACAAGTTCGGTAATTGGGTGTTCTACTTGAATACGGGTGTTCATTTCAAGGAAGTAATATTGGCCATTGTCATATAAGAATTCAACAGTACCTGCACTGGTATAACCGATATATTCAGCAGCTTTTACTGCACTTGCTCCCATTTCAGCTCTAAGTTCTTCAGTCATAATTGGGGAAGGTGCTTCTTCAAGTAATTTCTGATGTCTTCTTTGGATAGAACATTCCCTATCAGCTACATGAATAACATTTCCATGTTCATCAGCTAATAACTGGAATTCAATATGTCTAGGTTTTTCAAGGTATTTTTCAATAAATACAGTTGAATCTCCAAAGTTTGTAGAAGCAACAGATTGTGTAGATTCAATTGCACGCACTAATTCGTCTTCTTCATAAACAGCACGCATACCAATTCCTCCACCACCTGCAGAAGCTTTTACAATTACAGGATATCCAATTTGTCTAGCTATTTCTTTAGCTTCTTCAATGTCTGTAACTCCTTCAGGAGTACCTTCGATAACAGGAACTCCAGCTTTTTTCATAAGAGCTTTTGAAGTTATTTTATCTCCCATTTGATGGATTACGTCACCGGTAGGTCCTATAAGTTTAATTCCATTTTTTTCACATGCTTCACCAAATTTAGGGTTTTCAGCTAAAAATCCGTATCCTGGGTGAATAGCATCGGCTCCAGATTCAAGTGCAATATCTATGATTTTTTCTATATTTAAATAAGACTTGGCTGGGGAAGGATTACCTAAAGGGTAGCTTTCATCAGCATAGTTTGTATAAAGGGATGTTGTATCTGCATCAGAGTATATAGCTACGCTTTGGATATCAAGCTCACGACAGGCACGCATAACTCTTATTGCAATTTCTCCTCTATTTGCAATTAATATCTTTTCAAACATTCGAAACCTCTTTTTAATTTTTATTAATAATATAATTATATAAGAAATAATAATTAAATATGTTGTTTAGATGAAAAAAATTACTAAAAAGAAACATTTGGAAATGGCTATACAAAATGTTCCCAGTCATCCAAATCCGAAAGTAGACCTTGAACAGTATTCTACTCCTGCTGTTATTGCATCAGATTTGTTATGGAATGCATATTCTTTAGATGATATAGTAGATAAAAAAGTAATGGATTTAGGCTGTGGAACTGGAATATTTGCAATTGCATCTATGTTATTAGGTGCTACTTCTGCTGTTGGTGTTGATATTGATAAAGAATCCATTGATTTAGCCAGCAGTTACTGTGGGGATGTTGAATTTATATGTGGTGATGTTTGTGATTTGGAAAATGACTTTGATGTTGATACTATTTTTCAAAATCCACCATTCGGATCACAAAAAAATGCAAAAAAGGGGTCTGATTTAAAATTTATCAATAAGGCTATTGAACTGTCTCCAAAAGTTTTGTATTCCTTTCATATGGCATCAACTGAGGAGTTTTTAATTAGCTATTTTGAAAAAAATGATTTGGAAATTACCCATATTTTCAGATATAATTTTCCCATTCCTAAAATTTATGAATTTCATACAAAGGAATCTGCAAATGTTGAAATAATAGTAATTCGAGCTTTACTTTAAATTTTACTTATTTTAAATAGAAAAACAATACCTTTATATACTACATAATCTATATATTATATTAATATATTCCTTATGAGTATAAAAGTTGGTAGCATAATAAGATGGCTACAGATATTATAATTGATATAATATTTATAAAATGTATAAGTCTATTAGTGATAGCTATGTAAATGTAGGGAAATCTTTATATACTTTATTTTACTAATATTAAAATAATGTATAAAGATGAGCTATCTGTATTTATTCCGAATTCTTTTCTATCTGAATCTAAAGATCTTAAAGTTCGTACTTTTAAAGTGGGAGTTTTAGGTAGAGCTTTAGCAGTATTTCAGATTGATAATGTTGTTATTTATAATGATGACCACATTAAAAATGAAAATGGGGAAGAAGATGGAGAATTTATTGCTGAAGTTTTAAATTATATGAACACTCCTCAGTATTTGAGGAAAAGTGCATTTCCTATAAGGCCAGAACTTAAGCATGTAGGTATTCTTCCACCACTTAGAGCTCCTCATCATCCAGTTAATAGTCAACCAGACGTGGGCGACTATAGACAGGGATTTACTGTTAAAAGAAATAAGAAAGGAACTTTTGTGGATATAGGTATGGATAAACTTGCATTCTGCAAAGAGCAACTTACTGTTAAGAAAATTTTTAACTTTAAGATTACAAAAATTGCTAAGAAAGAAGTAATAGTCACACCTGATAAACCAGATGACATTTACTGGGGATATAATGTAATATCCTCTAATAAGAGTCTTAAAAATAGCTTAAAATTAATTAAACCAGATTTTGTTGTTGAAACTACAAGATATGGGGATTATATTGATTCTATTTTTGATGAATTAAAACTTAAAGTAGATGAATTTAAAAATATTGCTATTTTGTTTGGTGGCCCATATTCTTCAATTTCAGAGGATGTTTCTAGTGGTAATTGGGAACATATTAAGTTAAATACTATCCCTAACCAAGGAACTGAAACTGTTAGAACTGAAGAGGCAGTTGTCGCTACACTTTCTTTATTCAACATTTTGAGATTTTAATTCTCTTTATTAATTATTAGTTTTTATACATGGCTAATAGATAATTTGCTCAACTTTTTATACATTGATGTTTTTAGGACTCTCCTAAAAATTACTTAGCGCAGAATGGTTTATACATTAAACGAGCGCTTAATTATGTTTCAATTAATTTCGCTCAAAAGAATATATTAAACTTTGATGTTTATTTAACTGTGATTTTATTGCGGTTATTTATTACTCGGATAATATTATACTTGGTGTAATATTACCCAAATCTGAAAATAGCTATTTATAGCTATTATTTAAAAATTTGAATATAATAAAATAAAGGAAAATATTAGTTAAGGAGGTAAAATAAATGGTAAGACATCACCAGCCAAGAAAAGGGTCTGTTGCTTTTAGTCCAAGGAAAAGAGCAGCTAAAGAAACCCCTAGGATAAAATCTTGGCCACAAAATGATGAACCAAAATTACTCGGCCTCGCAGGTTATAAAGTCGGTATGACTCACGCGTTAGTGACTGATTCTGACAAAAACTCTCCAACTAATGGTATGGATGTTTTCACTCCAGTAACCGTATTGGAAGTACCTCCAGTCGTAGTAATGGGAATTAGAGCATACGAAAAAACTTCTCGTGGATTAAAAGTGATCACCGAAGTACTTGCAGATAATTTAGATGAAGAACTCTCAAGGAAAATTTCTCTTCCTAAAGAATACAATAAATCTGAAGCTATTGCAAAAATACAAGGTGTATTAGACAAAACTGAAGATATTAAAGTTTTAGTCCATACTAATCCAAAAGTAACTAGCGTACCTAAGAAAAAACCGGACATATTTGAATGTGGTATTGGAGGAGCAAATCCTGAAGAAAAATTAAATACTGCATTAGAATTATTAGGTAATGAAGTAAAAGCTAGTGATATCTTAAACGAAGGTCAATTTGTAGATGCAATTGCAACTACTAAAGGAAAAGGATTCCAAGGTGTAGTTAAAAGATGGGGAATCAGAATTCAATATGGTAAAGCTGTAAGAGCAGGTAAAGGAAGACACGTAGGTTCTATTGGACCTTGGACTCCATCAAGAACCATGTGGACTGTAGCACAAGCAGGTCAAATGGGATACCATAAAAGAACTGAGTTTAATAAAAAAATCTTAAAAATCGCATCTGCTGATGAAGTTGATCAAATTAATCCAGATGGAGGATTTGTAAAATATGGTCTTGTTAAAAATGACTATGTTTTAGTAAAAGGTTCATTACCAGGTCCATCTAAAAGATTAGTTATTTTAAGACAACCTATTAGACCTAATAAAAAGTCTGAGGATATGCCTCAAATAAACTACATAAGTACAAAATCTAAACAAGGGGTCTAATCATGAAAGCAAACGTTTATTCAATGGAAGGGGAAGTTAAAGAAGAAATAGAACTTCCAGCTATTTTTAATGAAGAATACAGACCTGATTTAATAAAAAGGGCTGTTATTTCAGCACAAACCGCTAGAGTACAACCATGGGGTAATGATCCTAAAGCAGGTAAAAGAACTTCTGCAAAAGGTTGGGGATCCGGTAGAGGTACAGCTAGAGTACCTAGGATTAAAAACGGTTCCAAAGCAGCATTTGTACCAATGGCTGTTGGTGGTAGACGTGCACATCCTACAAGAGCTGAAAAAAATCATCACGAAAAAATCAACATAAAAGAAAGAAGATTTGCAATCAGATCTGCTGTAGCAGCTACTGCAAATAAAGAACTTGTTGAAAACAGAGGTCACAAATTAGGAGACCTTGAACAAGTACCTATTATTGTTGAAGATGATATTTGTTCTGTAAAAACTACTAAACAAACTCGTGAAATTTTCCAAAACTTAGGAGTTTACGATGACATTACCCGTGCTAAAGAAGGTAAAAGAATAAGAGCGGGTAGGGGTAAAACCAGAGGAAGAAAATACAAAAAAGTAAAAGGACCTCTTTTAGTAGTCGGTGAAGATAATGGTATCAAATTAGGTGCAAGAAACCATGCTGGTGTAGATGTAGTAACTGTTGAAAACTTAAATGCAGAATTATTAGCACCAGGTACTCACCCAGGAAGACTCACTATTTTCACTAAATCAGCTGTTGAAAAATTAGGAGGTTTATTCCAATAATTTTGGATAAATAAGGTGATTATTATGGATTCATACTCAATTATTATTAAACCTCATGTTACTGAAAAAACCATGAATTTAATCGATAAAAATAATGAGATTACTTTTGTTGTAAAACGTAGTGCTAACAAAGGTCAAATTAAAAGGGCTTTTGAAGAGTTATACGAAGAAAAAGTAGCTAGAGTAACTACTCATATCACTCCTCGTGGTAATAAAGTAGCATTTATTAAACTTGTTGAAGAAGAAATGGCAGAAGAACTCGCTGTCAAAATAGGAGTATTCTAAGGAGGAATTATAATGGGAAAACGATTAATAATTCAAAGAAGAGGAAGAGGAACTCCTGCTCACCGTGTTGCTTCTCATCGTTTTAAAGATAAAATCAGATACAGGTCTTACGATGCATTAGAAAAAGAAGGTAGTATTAAAGGAATTGTTACTGATATTGTACACGATCCAGCAAGAACTGCTCCAATTGCAGAAGTAAAATTTGAAAATGGTGAAAAGAAATTTATCTTAGCACCTGAAAGCATTCAAATTGATGATGAAATTGAATGTGGTATTTCTGCTCCTATTAAATTTGGTAATACTTTACCTCTTGCTGAAATTCCAGAAGGAACTCCTATTTATGATATTGAAAACACTCCTGGAGACGGAGGTCGTTTTGTAAGATCATCTGGAACTTATGCTTCTTTAATTACTCATGATGCTAATCAATCTGTTGTAGAATTACCATCTGGTGAATTAAAATATCTTAACCCAAGATGCCGTGCAAGTATCGGTGTTGTAGCTGGAGGAGGAAGAAAAGAAAAACCATTCCTTAAAGCTGGTAACAGATGGCATGCTTACAAAGCTAAAGGTAAGAAATTCATGACTGTAAGAGGAGTAGCTATGAACGCTGTTGATCACCCTCACGGGGGAGGTAACAGGCAACATCCTGGTCGTCCAACTACTGTTTCAAGACATGCACCACCAGGAAGAAAAGTTGGTTCAATTGCAGCTAAAAGAACAGGATTAAAAAGATAGATAGAGGGTGTTTCATTGGCAAGAAAAATATTTAAATATAAAGGTTATACTCTTGAAGAATTACAAGACATGTCTTTAGAGGAAGTAATGGAATTATTCCCTGCAAGACAAAGAAGGTCTTTAAAAAGAGGATTTTTACCAAGACAACAAATTGTTTTGGATAAAATGAGAAAGTTAAATAAAGAAGGCAGCAAAGATGGTAGGCCTGTTGTAATCAGGACCCATTGTAGGGATATGATTGTTTTACCTGAAATGGTTGGAACAACTTTCGGTATTTACAATGGTCAAAACTTTGTTGAAGTTACAATCGAACCAGAAATGATTGGTTGTTACTTTGGTGAATTTGCACCAACAAGACAAAAAGTTCAACATGGAGACCCAGGTATGGGAGCTACAAGATCATCTATGTTTGTACCACTTAAATAGGGAGATTAGATCATGGCTAATAAATATGCTTATAATAAAGAAACTAATGAAGCAAAAACTGCACGTGCTATGGCAAAATCTCTTAAGATTTCTCCAAAACACTGTGTTGAAATTTGCAATGCAATAAGAGGAATGGAAGTAACTAAAGCTAAAAATTATTTAGAAGATGTTATTGATATGAAAAAATCTGTTCCTTTCAAAAGACACAACAGACAAGTTGGTCATAGAAAAGGACAAGAAGGATGGGCAGCAGGTAGATACCCTGTAAAAGCAGCAGAACAAGTATTAAAAGTTTTAGAAAATGCTGAAGCTAATGCTGAATACAAAGGTATGGACACTGAAAACTTATTCATTGAACATATCTCCAGCCACAGAGGAGTTGTACTTCCTGGAGTTATTCCAAGAGCATTCGGTAGGATGACCCCATTTAACACTCCAACTACTCATATTCAAATAGTATTACAGGAGGCTAACTAATGATAGAAAAAGATTTCGTCACTGAGGGCCTTAAAAGAACCAGAATTGATGAATACTTAGAAAAAGAACTTGAAAGAGCAGGATACGGTGGTATGGATGTTCAAATTACACCTTTAGGTACCATGGTTGTTGTTTATGCAGAAAGACCTGGTATGGTAATTGGTAGAGGTGGAAAAAACGTAAGGGCTATTACTAATACTCTTAAAAATGACTTTGGTTTAGACAATCCTCAAATTGAAGTTAAAGAAGTAAATGTTCCTGAACTCAACCCAAAAATCATGGCTTATAAAATAGCTAACATGTTACAAAGGGGTATGCATTTCAGAAGAGTTGCTTACTCTACCATTCGTAGAATCATGGGCGCTGGAGCTCAAGGTGTAGAAGTTACTATTTCTGGTAAAATCAGAGGTTCAAGATCTGCTGTAGCTAAATTTGTTGAAGGTTACATCAAAAAATGTGGTGAACCATCAATCAGATTAGTTGAAGAAGGATTTGCTACAGTTCAATTAAAACCAGGTGTACTTGGTATATATGTAAGAATCATGCCTCCAGAAACTGTATTACCTGATTCAGTTGAGATTCTTCCTCCAAAAATGGAAATTATTGAAGACGATGAAGTAGTTGAAGTTGAAGAACTTGACGACAGCGAAGAAATCGTTGAAGATGAAATTGTTGAAGAAGTAGAAGATCTCGATGAATTAGAAGAGATTGTTGAAGAGGAATCTGCTGAAGAAGCAAAAGAGGATAGTTAAATTATTAAAAATTTAATTATTTCAAAAGAGTTGGAACAATGGCGATTTTAAGAAGTAAAGAAATTTGGGACATGGAAGTTGATGAGATTCAAGATAAATTAGTTGAACTCAGAGCTGAATTATCCAAAAATGTTTCTAAAAGTGCAGCTGCTGGGGTAATTGAAAACCCAGGAAAAATTAGAGAATTGAAAAGAACAATTGCTCGTGTTCTTACAATATTGAATGAAAAACAGAAGGAGAATTAAATGTCAAAAATCTGTGATGTCTGTGGGCTTCCGGAAGAACTTTGTGTGTGTGAAGAGATTGCACGTGAAGTTCAAACTGTTAAAGTATTTACAGTAAGGAGAAGATTCGGAAAACTCATGACTATTATCGAAGGTATAGATGAACACGATATTGATATCAAAGAACTTACAAAAACTCTTAAAGCAAAATGTGCTTGTGGAGGTACTTCTAAAAACGGTCAAATAGAACTTCAAGGGGATCATAAAGTAAGAGTCAAAGAAGTTTTATCTGACATGGGTTTTTCATCAGATACAATAGAAATTCGTGAATCTAAGAAGAATAATAAAAAAAGAAGAAGGTAATTCATCTCTTCGATACATTTCAATAAAAATTTTATAATTTTTTGCTGATTACAGTTTTTTAAGAGATGCAAATATGATTACGGTAAATAATTTAGTCCATCATGAGTTCATAGGATTAAGTGTAAGTGTTACTAGTGTATCTAACAAGTCTCTTAGATTAAAAGGAACTGTTATTGATGAGACAAAGAATACCATTAAAATTGAAGTTGATGATGTTGAAAAAATAATTCCAAAAAAGGGTTCAATATTTATATTCGAACTTCCAACTGGAGAGAAAGTTGAAATTAATGGTAATATTTTGTCAATTCGTCCTGAAGATAGAATAAAAAAAAGATTTAAAAAAATATAAATACGGTGATAATATGGTTGGGCTTAATGTTCAAGAACCAGAAACTACATGTGATGATCCTAACTGCCCATTTCATGGAACTTTACCTTTAAGAGGTCAAGTTCTTGAAGGAATTGTAGTGAGTAACAAAGCAGAAAGGACCATTAGTGTTGAACGTAGTTACTATAAATTCATAAAAAAATATGAAAGATATGAAAAAAGAAAATCCAAAATTAACGTTCACAAGCCAGATTGCTTAAGTGTGAATGTTGGAGATTCTGTAAAAGTTGCAGAATGCAGACCATTAAGTAAAACTAAACATTTTGTTTTAGTTGAAGTAAAAGGAGAGTAATTGTTATGAAAGCATTAACATCAAATGTATCTAAAGCATTACCAATTGGAGCTACTCTCCAATGTGTAGACAATACTGGTGCACGTGAAATCCAAATTATATCTGTAAAAGGTTTCAAAGGTGTAAGAAGGAGATTGGATGTTGCTGGTGTTGGAGATTTAGTTGTTGCTTCTGTTAAAAAAGGAACTGCTGACATGAGAAGAGAAGTTGTAAACGCTGTTGTAATCAGACAGAAAAAAGAATACATGCGTGCTGACGGACTTCGTGTTAAATTTGAAGATAATGCAGCAGTTATCATCACTCCTGAAGGAATCTTAAAAGGATCTGAAGTAAGAGGTCCTGTTGCTAAAGAAGCAGCTGACAGATGGCCTAGTGTAGGTAGTGCAGCAAGTATTTTAGTATAGGTGAAAAAATGTCAAAACAACCAAGAAAACAAAGAAAAGCTCTTTACAATGCTCCTGCTCATGCACGTGGAAAACACATGAGTGCTACTTTAAGTAAAGACTTAAGAGCAGACATTGGTAAAAGATCTTTACCTATTAGGAAAGGGGACAAAGTTCAAGTTCTCCGTGGAGATTTTAAAGGACATGAAGGTGCAGTTTTAGGTGTGGACTACAGTTCATACAAAATAACTATTGAAGAAGTAACTTTATCAAAACCTGACGGAACTGCAGTTTTCCTTCCAGTAGATCCATCTAACGTAATGATTATTGATGCAGATATGGATGACGATAGAAGAATTAAAAATGTAACAGGAGACAATTAAAATGGCTAAAATGGGATCTAGAAAACATTTGAAAACATACAAAGCACCAAAAACTTGGCCTATTCATCCTAAAGAAGATACCTGGACTGTTAAACCTTCAGCAGGTTCACATTCTATTGAGAATTCTTTATCTTTAACTTTAGTTATTAGAGATATTTTAAAATTAGCTGATAATTCTAGAGAAGCTAAAAGAATCATCAACTCAGGTAATGTTCTTGTAGATGGAAGAGTAATTAAAGATTATAAATTCCCAGTTGGTTTCATGGATATTATTGAAATCCCAAAAACTGGTGAAGTTTATAGAGTGCTTTTAGATAAAAAAGGAAGATTACAATTAAACCAAATTGAAGAAAATGATTCTAAATTATGTAAAATAGTTAATAAATCTACCATTAAAGGCGGAAAAATCCAAGTAAACCTTCATGACGGTAAAAATGTAATTATTGATGAAAATGATTACAATGTTGGAGATGTTATTAACTTAAAAGTACCTGACCACGAAATCAATGAAGTTTTCGAATTAAAAGAAGGTGCTTGTGTACTTATTACTGGTGGTAAACACACTGGTGAGTTAGGTACTGTTTCTGAAATTATTGTAAACGAATCTTCCAACCCTAACACTATTATTATTGAAAATAGTGCTAAAGATGAATTTTTAACTTTAAAAGATTATGCATTTGTAGTTGGTGACAATGAACCAGCAATATCTTTATTGGAGGTTAATAAATGAACCCAATGAACGAAGTACAAATTTCTAAAGCTACTGTCAGCATTGGTGTTGGAGAAGCAGGTGAAAAATTATCTCGTGCTATTACCCTTTTAGAACAAATGTTCGATCAAACTCCAGTTAAAACATTTTCTAAAGTTACCAACCCTGAATTTGGTATTAGAAAACGTCAACCAATTGCATGTAAATTAACTTTACGTGGAGAAAAAGCTGATAAAGCTATTGAAATGGTTTTAGAAGGAATTAATAAAAATATCAAACCTACCCAATTTGATGATCAAGGAAACCTTTCCTTTGGTATTAAAGAACATATTGATATTCCAGGTATGAAATATAATCCTGATATTGGTATTTTTGGTATGAATGTATCTGTTACTTTTGAAAAACCAGGTTACAGGATTGCTAAAAGAAGAATCCAACAAAAGAAAGTTCCAGCAAAACATAGAATTTCTAAAGAAGAAACTATGAAATATATGGAAGATAATTTTAATGTCAATTACGTGACTGAATAAATGTTAAGGTGATATTTTGCCAAGAAAATATGGAAAAGCTGCAAAAAAATGTACTCGTTGCGGAGACCACTCTGCTATGATTAGTAGATATGGGCTTAGCTTATGCAGACAATGCTTTAGGGAAATAGCTCCTAAAATAGGTTTTAAAAAATATAATTAGAGGTGTTTTAATATGAGTCTCATGGATCCACTTGCTGATGCTTTAACTAATATTAGAAATAACGAATTACAAGTAAAAGACTCTTGTGTTATTTCACCTGCATCCAAATTAATTGGAGAAGTTTTAAGCACAATGCAAAAAGAAAATTACATTGGTAATTTTGAATATATTGATGATAACAGAGCAGGTCAATTCAAAGTAGAATTAGAAGGTAACATTAACAAATGTGGTGTTATTAAACCTCGTCATGCTGTTAAAAAAGATGAATTTGAGAAATTTGAAAAAAGATATTTGCCAGCAAAAAACTTTGGTATTTTAATCGTTACAACTCCTGAAGGAATTATGACTCATTATGAGGCAAAAGAAAGAGGAATTGGTGGACGTTTGTTGGCTTACATGTATTAGGTGATAAAATGGTAGTAGCTGCAGCTATAAGGGAAGAAATTGAAATCCCTGAAGGCGTTGAAGTTATAATTAATAATAATGAGGTCACTGTAAAAGGACCTAATGGAGAAGACTCCAGAAAATTCACATATCCTAATGTGGATATTAGTGAAGTTGAAAACAATGTTGTTTTAGAAACTTCATTCCCAAGAAAAAAAGATAAAGCAATGATTGGAACCACAAAAGCTCACATTAGTAATATGATTACTGGTGTTACTGACGGTTTCGAATATCATATGAAAATTGTATTTGCTCACTTTCCAATGACTGTGAAAGTAAACAAAGACATTGTAGTAATTGACAATTTCCTCGGGGAAAGACATCCAAGAACTGCTAAAATAGTAGGTAGTGCTAAAGTAGTAGTTAAAGGTGATGAGGTAACAATTACTGGTATCAATAAGGAACATGTTGGTCAAACCATGGCTAACTTAGAACAAGCAACTAAAATTAGGGGAAGAGATCCTAGAGTATTCCAAGATGGAATATATTTAATTAGCAAAGAATAAGGAATTGGTGATTAAATGGCTAATAAAAGATTTAAAAGACAAGAATATGCTCGTTATAAAAAACTTGGAATCAAATGGAGACGTCCTAGGGGTAAAACCAGTAAAATGAGAAGATATGAAGCAGGAAAACCTGATATGCCTGCTATCGGTTACAGAACTCCTAGAGCGGTTAGGGATTTACATCCTTCAGGTTATAATGATGTTCTTGTTCATAATATGATGGAATTAGAAGACTTAAACCCAGCTACTGATGCTGCAAGAATAAGTGCTTCTATTGGTAAAAGGAAAAAAGATTTGATGTTAGAAAAAGCATCAGAATTAGGTATTAAAGTTTTAAATAAATAAATATTATATTCACATTTATTCAAGTTGAATCAATTCCGGGTTTTATGAATTGATTTTTCTGATTTAAAGGGAATTTAGATTTTTATCTAAATTTATCAGCTATGCTGAAAATGGAGGATTATATATATGAATCTTACAACTCAAAAAAGATTAGCTGCTAGTATACTTAAAGTAGGACTCAATCGTGTATGGATTGATCCTGAAAGAATGGAAGAAGTATCCATGGCAATTACTAGGGAAGGTGTAAAGCAGTTAATAGATAATGGAGCTATTAAAGCTAAACCTCAAAAAGGTATTAGTAGCTACAGGTCTAAAAAATTAGCAGAACAAAAGAAAAAAGGAAAAAGGAAAGGTAGAGGTAGTGTAAAAGGAGCTAAAAAAGCTCGTAATCCTAAAAAACAAGAATGGATGACTACAATTAGAGCTTTAAGAAAAGATCTTAAAGACATGCGTGATGCAAACGAAATTGATGCTACTACATACCGTAAATTATATAAAATGGCTAAGGGTGGTGCTTTCAGAAGTAAATCTTACATGAAAACATATGCTCGTGACCATGATTTAATTAAATAGGAGGAATAAACGTGGCTCAAGGATCAAATTATAAAGTACCATTTAGAAGGAGAAGAGAAGGAAAAACTGATTACGCAGCTAGGATGAAATTAGTCGATTATGACAAATCTCGTTTAGTTGTAAGACTTTCTAATGCTCATGCAACTGTTCAAGTTATTGATTATGCTCCTGAAGGAGATATTACATTAGCATCTGCAGTAAGTAAACAATTAGCTAATTACGGTTATTTAGGTGGAGCAAGTAATACTTCTGCAGTATATTTAACTGCTTACCTTTGTGCTAAAAGAGCATTAGCTAAAGGTATTGACTCTGCAATTTTAGACATTGGTTTAAAATCTGCTATTAAAGGATCTAAAGTATTTGCAGCTCTTAAAGGTGCTGTAGATGCAGGTTTAGATATCCCTTATGGTGAAGCTGTTTTACCAGATGAATCCCGTATTAATGGAGAACATGTAGCAAACTATGCTGAGTCTTTAGATGATGATGAAATTGCAAAATTATTCTCAAAGTATTTAGAAAGAGGCCTTCAACCAGCAGATTTACCTAAAAACTTTGAAGAAACCAAAAAGAATATCGATGAGGCAGAGGAATAACTATGAGTTTTAATATAGATGAATGGGAACCTAAAACTAAAATGGGTAAATTAGTTAAAGAAGGAACCATTACAGATATTGATGAAATCTTTGAAAAAGGTCTTCCTATAATGGAATTAGAAATTGTAGATGCTTTAGTTCCAGATTTAGAAGAAGAAGTAATGGATGTTAACTTAGTTCAAAGAATGCACAAATCTGGTAGAAAAGTTAACTTCAGAGTAATTGTTGCTGTAGGTAACAAAAACGGTTATGTTGGATTAGGTCAAGGAAAAGCTAAAGAAGTAGGTCCAGCTATCAGAAAAGCTGTTGACAATGCTAAATACAACCTTATTAAAGTAAGAAGAGGTTGTGGAGATTGGGGTTGTGTTTGTGGTAAAGAACACACCGTACCTTTCAAAGTACAAGGTAAAGCAAGTAGTGTAAATGTTTCCCTTATGCCTGCACCTGCTGGAGTAGGTTTAGTAATTGGAGATGTTGGTAAAACAATCTTAAATCTTGCTGGTATTAAAGATGTATGGTCTCAATCTTTCGGTCAAACTCAAACTACTGTAAACTTTGCTAATGCTATATTTGATGCTTTAAAAACTTTAAGTGCAGTTAAAGCTAGTGAAGCTGACCTTAAGAAAATGGGAGTTAAATATTAGACGGTGATTAAATATGTTTTTAGTTATAAGAGTTAGAGGAACTACTGGTGTTATTAAAAACATCGCTGATACTTTAGACATGTTAAGACTTAACAGAATTAGCCATGCAGTTTTAGTTGAAGATACTCCAAGTTACAATGGTATGCTTCAAAAAGCTAAGGATTACATCACTTGGGGTGAAATTGATGCAGACCTTTTAGCTGAAATTATTGCTAAAAGAGGTAAATTCACAGGTAACAACAAAGTTACTGATGAATATGTAGCTGAAAATTCTGATTACAAAAATATTGAAGAATTGGCTAAAGCTGTAATTGCTGGCGAAGTTAAATTAATGGACTTAGATATTAAACCTGTATTCCGTTTACACCCTCCAAGGAAAGGATATGAAGACATCCGTCTTTCTGTTAAAGAAGGAGGATCCTTAGGTTACAGGGGAGAAAATATTAAAGATCTTGCAGAAAGAATGCTTTAGGTGTATAAGATGATTAGATCAAAACGTAAAATTAATAAACTCAGAGGTTCTAGATCCAACGGTGGAGGCTGTACCAAAAAACGTAGAGGTGCAGGTAACAAAGGTGGTAGAGGTAATGCAGGAGCTTCCAAACAACATTGGACTTGGACTGCAAAGTTTGACCCAGACCATTATGGTAAACATGGATTCAAAAGACCTCAAAAAATGATTAAAAAAACAAATCCTGTTAACTTAAGTTACTTGGAAGAGCAAGCTGATAAGTTAATTGAAAGTGGTAAAGCATCTAAAGATGGAGATTCCATTGTTATTGATGTTACTGAATTAGGTTATGATAAAGTTTTAGCTAAAGGTAAAATAACTAAATCTTTCATTATTTCAGCACCTCAATTTTCTGCTTCAGCTATTGAAAAAATTGAAGAAATGGGAGGAGAAGCTATCGAATTATAGTTTCTTTTTTCTTTTTATTAGAGGAATAAAATGTCATCATTAAAAGTTTTAGAGCCATTATTTAGGTTTTTACCAGAAGTAAAATCTCCTGTGCATCATGAAGATTTTAATGAAAAACTTAAATGGACTGCTCTTATTTTGGTATTATACTTCATATTAACTGAAATACCATTATATGGTTTGAGTTCTGCAGCAGTGGACCAGTTTGCTCAATTAAGAGCAGTTATGGCGGGAAGTTTCGGTTCAATTTTAACATTAGGAATTGGGCCTATTGTAACTGCGTCAATTGTATTGCAATTATTAGTTGGTTCCAAATTGTTAGATTTAGATTTGTCTTCTCCAGAGGATAAATCCCAGTATCAGGCCACACAAAAAATATTATCCATAGTCTTCACAATGTTTGAAGCTGGTGTATTGGTATTGACAGGAAGTTTAGTACCAATTGATAATTCATATCTTGGTGTGTTATTCCTTCAACTTGTTATTGGAGCAATATTGATAATTTATCTTGATGAAGTTATCTCCAAATGGGGATTTGGTAGTGGTATTGGTTTATTTATTGCAGCTGGTGTTTGTGAAGCTATTCTTGTAGGTACCTTCAGTTTCATACCTGGATCTGACGGTATTTATGGTGGGGCAATTCCTGCATTTATCCAATCCTTCTGGTCAAGTTCTATTGACTTTTCAGTATTAATTCCATTAATTGCAACAGCAGCTGTATTCTTTGTTGTTGTATACGGTGAATCTATGAGAGTGGAAATTCCTATCTCTCATGGTTCAGTAAGAGGACATGGAAGAATTAGAGGGTCTGTTGGTAAATATCCATTAAAATTTGTATATGCAAGTAACATGCCTGTTATTTTAACCAGTGCATTACTTGTAAACGTTTCTCTTCTTGCAAGTGTCTTCCAAAAAATTGGTTACCCGATTTTCGGTGAAATTGTTAATGGTAAAGCTGTAAGCGGTATTGCATTATACTTATCTACACCAAATGATGTTAGTTTGTTAGTAACTGACCCTGTTCGTGTAATTATATATGCAATTTTCTTCTTGCTTTGTTCAATTTTATTCTCATATCTTTGGGTTGAAATTAGTGGATTAAATGCTAAGAAAATTTCAGAACAACTTTACAAGTCAGGTATTCAAATACCGGGTTTCAGAAGCAGTAAACGTCAATTATATAAAATATTGAAAAAATACATTCCAGCACTTACTATTATAAGTGGTCTTTATGTAGGTATAATTGCATTTTGTGCAGACTTAACTGGAGCATTAGGTGGAGGTACTGGTGTATTGCTTACTGTTGGTATTATACATAAAATATACGAGGAAATGGCTGAGGAACAACTCATGTCAGCAAATCCAGTACTCAGGAAATTTTTAGGAGGAGAATAATTATTCTTCTTCATCAATCTTTTTAAAAATGGGGGATTAAATTGAAATTGGTAGTATTAACAGGTATTCCAGGTTCTGGAAGTACCACTTTGCTTAATAAAGCACTTGAAGAAGTAGATTATATTCATTTAAATTATGGAGATATAATGACTGAAATCGCAATTGAAGAGAAAATTGTTGATGATAGAGATGCTTTAAGAAAATTATCTCCAGATGTTCAAAAAGAAATTCAAGAAAAAGCAGCAAAAAGAATTAAAGAAAGATCTGAAAATGAAAATATTATTGTAGATACTCATTGTACTATAAATACTCCATCTGGGTTTTTACCAGGTCTTCCAATTTGGGTTTTAAATGAATTGCAACCTAATCTTTTTGTCATGATTGAAGCTAATCCTGATGAAATTATTTACAGAAGATTAAATGATGATACTCGTTCTAGAGATATTGAAAGAGCAAAAGATATTCAATTACATCAAGAAATGAATAGGGCAGCATCTATGGCTTATGCTACATTAACTGGTGCTACCGTAAAAATTATTGAAAATCACGATAATCATTTACCTTCTACAGTTTCAAAATTAGTGGATGTTTTAAATAAATAGAGGAATTTCATGATTGACATATTTAACATGGTATTTGAGGCACTAAATGCAATATTCAGTCCATTGCTTGCTTTAGATCCGAATCCTCAAAATCCAGCATTAACTGTTTTGGTTATTGCATTCATTGTTTCATTAATAACTACAATAGCTAATAAATTATTAGTTGACCAAGACGAAATGAATGAAATACAACAGAAAATGAAAGACTACCAAAAAGAGGTTAGGGAAGCTCAAAAATCTGGTGACGGGAAGAAATTAGCTAAACTTCAAGCTCAACAAGCTGAAATTATGCAAAATCAAAGTAAGATGATGACTAATTCTTTCAAGCCGATGATTGTTACTTTTATTCCAATTATTTTGATATTCTTTTGGATGAGAGCTTCTCCAATTAGTGGTTTAGTTATCTCTATGCCTCCTGGTGCATTTTATGTATCATTAGCTCCAATTTGGCATTTTATTGGTAGTTTTATGTATGGAGGCCATTCTGTCGGATATAATATTGGATGGTTATTCTGGTATTTCATATGTACTTTTGGTATGAGTCAAATATTAAGGAAATTTTTAGGTTTCAAACAAGGATTTTAATTAATCCTTAACCTATGTATTTATTAATAATGAAAACAATATAGTATAATATTCTATTTTGAATACGCTATTACACAATTATTAAATTTATTATTTAAAATTAATTTAGGTGATTAAATGCCTGCAAACAGATATAGATCAAGATCATATAAAAGAGTTTATAAAAACACTCCTGGCGGAGAAAATGTTTTAAGATATAAAAAGAAAAAACCATCTAAGCATGTTTGTGCTGAATGTGGTAAATTATTACATGGAGTTCCACGTGGACGCCCATATGAAATTAACAAATTAGCAAAATCCCATAAAAGACCTAATCGTCCATATGGTGGGTATTTATGCTCAAGCTGTGCTCGTAAACATTTCAAAAACGAGGCTAGAAAATAATGATAATTACTGTTGGTGGACTGGCTGGAACTGGAACCACGACAACTGCAGAGCTGTTGTCTGAAAAATTGGATATTCCTTTTGTTTCTTCAGGCTCTATTTTTAGGGCTATGGCTAAAGAAAAAGGTATGTCTGTTCTTGAATTCAGTGAGTTTGCTGAAAGTAATGATAATATCGATAAAGAAATTGATAAAAGACAAGCTGAACTTGCTAAATCTTCAGAGAATTTAATATTGGAAGGAAGACTATCAGCTTATTTTGTTGAAGCTGATTTAAAACTTTGGTTAATGGCACCACTTGATGTTCGTGCTCAAAGGATTAGTCAAAGAGAATCTAAATCTGTTGATGTGGCTAAAAAAGAAATTAAAATTCGTGAAGAAAGTGAAGCTTTAAGATATTTAGATATTCATAACATAGATATTAGTAATTTAGATATCTATGACTTAATGATTAATACTGACAGTTTTGATCCTGAAAGTATAACAAAAATTATTCTAACAACATTAAAGGTGATATAATGGCAGCAATTGAAGTAGGAAGAGTTTGTGTTAAAACCGCTGGTAGAGAAGCTGGCGAAAAATGTGCAATCGTAGAAATCATCGATGAAAACTTCGTTGAAGTAATCGGTGAATCTGTTAAAAATAGAAGATGTAACATTGCTCATTTAGAACCAACTGCAGATTCTGTAGATGTTTCTGGTGATGCTGACTCTATTAAAGCAGCTTTAGCTGATTTATAAATGGATAATTAATTAAATTATTCATTACTTATTTTTATTTACTTATTTTTTTTATTTATTGATTTTTAGTGATTTTTCATGAAAGACTTTCTTACAAAATCCAAAAGTTTTACAAATCCTGAATACGGATGCGCTCCTGAAGAACGTGAAATTTCAGATTATATTTCTCATGGTGTTATTAATTTAGACAAACCCTCAGGACCAACTTCTCATGAAATTGATTCATGGGTAAAGCGTATTTTAAATTTGGAAAAATCAGGACACGGCGGAACTTTGGATCCAAAAGTTACAGGTGTTTTGCCTGTAGGGCTTGGAGATGCAACAAGAGCTATTCAACTTCTTTTAACAGCTCCTAAAGAATATGTTTGTGTAATGACTTTTCATCATGATGTGGATGAGGATAAAATTCGTGAAGTATTTAATGAGTTTACTGGTAAAATTTTCCAGCTTCCTCCAGTTAAATCAGCAGTTAAACGTGAATTAAGATCTCGTAATGTTTATTATTCCACCATCTATGAAATTAATGGTAGGGATGTTTTATTTAGGATAGGCTGTGAAGCTGGAACTTATGTTAGAACTTATTGTCATAATATAGGTGAAGCCATTGGTGTGGGTGCGCATATGGCGGAGCTTAGAAGAACACAGGTAGGTTCATTTACAGAAGATAATCATTTATCCACTCTTCAGGATGTTACTGACGCATATCATTTCTACAAAGAAGATGGGGATGAATCATTTTTAAGAAATGCTATTATGCCAATGGAGAGGGCTGCAGATTACCTGCCAAAAGTAGTTATTAAAGATTCTGCAGTTGATGCAATCTGTCATGGTGCTAACTTAGCCAGTGGCGGAATAGCTTATTTATCTGATAATATTCAAAAAAATTCCATAGTAACTATTGAAACACTTAAAGGTGAACTGGTTGCTTCAGGTAATTCTTTATTTAGCAGTGATGAGATTTTAAATTTGGAATCCGGGTTTGCTGTTAATGTTTCTAAAGTTTTTATGAAAACAGATATTTATCCTAAAATGTGGAAATAACTTTTTAAACCTTTACTTTTTTTATTTTTAATTAAATTTACTTTTTTTTCTAAGAGTCAGATTAATAACTTTCAAATTACTTATATACATTAAATAAGAAAAATAAATGTAATTGAATGTATATATTGATTATTTGGTATTGAGGGATAATAAATGGTTATGGAGTGTCCAATATGTTCTAAAGTTTTAAATAATGAAGAAATTTGCCCATATTGTGGAACTAATATTAATGAGGATATTTTTGTTGATTTTACATCATTTCAAAAACTTAAAAATTCATTTTCAGGTACTTTCGGCAAAGGTTTGTCTAAAAGCGATAAAAAAGATTTAAATGAATTTTTATTAAATAATGAAAGCAAAATAGCTGATTTTATAAGTAAATATCAGAGTTCTTTTGAAAATTTGGTTTTGGATATTCCAGCTATTAAGGAAGAAAATAAGTCTATTTATGAAATGATTTGTAAATTAACTGATTATTTTGAAGAAAAGAAGTTTAATTTATCTATAAATCAAAGAAAGTCTTGTTATACATTTAAAAGAATTTATGATGAATTAGCAGATATTATTCCTAAAAAGAATAATGAATACTGTATTAATACATTTGACAGCATTAAATTAAATTTAGAAAAGTTAAATGATTTTTTTTCAGTTTCAATTCCTAATGAACGCATTTCTAAAGATAAATTATCTTATAAAAATCAGTTTAAAGATAATTATGATTTAATTAAGCCAATTAAAGATTATGCTTTAAATAATTCAGATGTTTTTAATGAATTTCAGGAGGAAATTATATCTAATTTTATTTCAAATTTCGATAACTTTAACCAGAATGTAGATGATTTAAACAATAATTATGATATGGACCAAAAGTTAAATTTAATAATAAAATTATCTTCTGAAATTTCAAGGTCCAATAATCTTGATGAGCTTCTAAAAGAAAAAGAAAATTATAAAGGGCTTTATAATTTAGCTATTGAAATGCTTGATGATAATGAGTCATTTTATTATTTAAAAAATAAGATTGAACTTAACAGAAATAATTTACACAATTTCAAAAAGGCTTATAAAAAATTAAACAGTAAAATAAAATTGCTTCGATCTGAAAATTGGATTAAAGATAATTTTAACATATTGGAATCTATAAAAAATTATGAAACTAAATTTCCTAAAGAGTTTATAGATAATTTTAAATTTAAAGAATTATGCTCTGATTTTAAAATGGTCCTAGTTAATGTAGATTGTATCCTGAATAAGGGTATTAATATTAGCAATCAATATAAAAATTTATTAAATGATTTTATAAAATATTATATGAAATTTCCATATATTGTTGAAGAATCTAATTGTTATTTTAAAATTAATAGTAAAACAGCTAATTTTAACAATATTGAACATTTCAAATCAGAAATTTTGCATAAATTTGAAAATAATTTATCATTTAAGTATGATTGTATAAAAAATGATTATGAATTATTGGATAATAAACTTGATGATGCCATATATGTTGATGATAATTGGAATAATTTAGTTTATTTCAATGGCTTAAAAAAGTCTTCCAGTATAAAAATAGATGATAAAAAGAGTTTTGAGAAAAAATATGCTGATTTGAATGAAAAAGTTATTAATGTTCGGGAGTTTATAACTGATAATAATAAAATAGACCTTGATGATTTTATTTTTAATTTTTCACATATTGCAGAGTATATTGATGAAATTAATTTTCATTATGAGTTAAATTCATATCTGATTAAAATTAATAAAATTGAGCAGGTTTGTGAGTTAGATGATCTTGTAAATCAGCTATTGGAATTTAAGGAAGCTTATATTTATTCAAAAGATGCAATTGCCAATTTTTCAAAATGGTTATCTAAAAAGAATGAAGAAATATTGATTGATTTTATAGATTATTATGATTCTTTAGATGCTAAGATTCAAGAGAAGAGGAAAGAACAGATTAAGAAGTGGTTGAATGATAATAGAAGTGATTTTGTTAGGTTTAATGCTTTGAGGGATTCTGAGATTGCTGGTCATCTTGATGCTGATGTAATTAGGGAAGATTATAAGCAGTTGTATGGTGTCTGTCTTGATTTAAATTGGGATTTACTTGATATTGATGATTTTAAGTTAGTTAATGAATTTAAATCTAATTATGATGGTATTGATGCTATTGTTTCTTATTTGAATAATCGTTTTGATATTAATGGTTTTTTAGGTTCTGTTTCTGGTTTTGTTTTAGGTAGTTCTGTTGATGTTTTGGAAAAGCAGAAGGAAGATTTTAAGGTTTTCTTTGATAAATGCGATTCTTTTGTTTTACGTGTTAGTGATGATTTGTTAGAGTCTGAAAAGGTTAAGATTAATGAGTTTAAGGATGTTTATTCTTCTATTGATGGTAAAATTTATAAAATTAAAGTTCATAACTGGTTAGATTCAAATAAAAATAACTTGATTGATTTTAATAATGAGGTAAATAGTGAAATTTCTGATTTTGTTTTAGATGATGATGTTAGGGATTTAAAAAGGGAAACTGAAGGTTTGTATAATAAGATTGTTGAATTTAGAGATAATTGTCCTTTTTTATCTCAGGATGAGGTTGTGTCTTCTTTTGTTTATAATTTTGAAAATTTAGATGATATAATTGCTGATAAGAATTGTAAATTTAGGATTAAACAAATTTTAAACGAAGTAAATAACAGGGATTTTGAAAATGGTTCTCCTGAGTATTTGGAAAAACAAAAAGAGCTGTTTTCTAAGTATTATGTTATTTCCAAAAGAATCATTGATTCATTTGATGATAAAATTACTGATTCTCAAAAAGATGAATTTTTAAATTTCATTGAAGAATATGGTAATTTAGATAATGAAATTTGTAATTTGAGAATAGCTTCTTTTTTTAATAAACATTTAAAAGAAATTAATGAATTTATTCTGTTTACAAAAGGAACTAAAAAATATGAAATTTCTGATAGGAACCGAGATGATTGTAAAAAAGGGGTTAATTATCTTTATGATATTCTTTTAAAAATTAGAGATGTTTTTAACCAAAATCACAATATTAAACAAAATAGGAAAAATTTAACATTGGAATTCATTGAAATATATGAAAATTTCGAGAATATAGTTCAAAGAATTAATTATCAGACATGGTTTTCTAATAATTTAAATGATATTAACAATTTCATAGGTATAAAATCTAAAACTATCACTTCTTATATATTTGAAGAAGAAAAAGACACTTTAAAAGCATCTGAAGACTGTTATAATAAATTAAATGAAATAGTTGATTTTCATAATAATGTATTTCCATCAAATCTTGATTTAGATATTATATGTGAATTTATTGAGGATTATGATAATTATGATGATATAATTACCAGATTAAATGTTGAGTTTTTCTTTAAGGATAATTATGAAATTATTTTGTGGGGTGCATCTTTGAATAATGTTAACCCATTTTATTTTATAAAAGATGAAGAAAAGGAAACGTATAAAAGCAGTATTCAGAAAATTTATTCGAATTTAACTAAAGTTAAACAGTACTGTGTCAAAAAACATATTTTCAGCGATGATAAACTTGATTTGATGGAAGATGCTATCAGAAACTATGAGAATATTGATGATTTGGTAATTAGATGGAATGTAAGTTACTATTTAAATACTGTTGTTAAAAAATTTGCTAAAATTGGAGAATATGCTCCGGATAATTATTTTTCCCATAACTGGAAACAGAAATTGTTGCTTTGGCATAAAAACGCAATTCCTAAAGTTAAAAAATTTAAAGAAGATTATGCGGAATACATCTCTTCAGAAGATGAAAAATTTTTTGAAAAATTTTATAATAAACCTCAAACTTTTGAAATGGATACTAAACATGCTAATGAATTGTATATAAATCAGGAATTAAACGACAACTCTGATTTATTCGATGATTTAGATGGAAAATCATTAGATTCTCAACAAAGAAACGCTATTGTTGTTGATGAAGATGCAGTAAGAGTTATTGCAGGTGCTGGAAGCGGTAAGACATTTACAATTCAAGGTAAAGTTAAATATTTAACTGAAAAAAGAGATGTTGATCCTAGTGAGATTTTAGCAATTTCATTTTCAAATGCATCTGTTAATGATTTGGAAGAAAGAATTGCTGAACCGATTGATATTAAAACATTTCATAAAGTTGGAAAAGATATTTTAACACAGTATAATCAGTATTCCAGACCTGATACTTCTGCTCTTAAACGTATTATTAAAAGATATTTAACTAAAAAAGCATTGAAAAGTGAGGATATAAGTAAAAAGTTAATTGAATTTTTCAGTTTTTATATAAATGTCCCTCCATCTGAAGAGGATATTAAATATGAAGGGGATTTGCTTGACTGGCAGGAAGGAGTAGATTTCTCAACATTAAAAAGACGGTTTAAAAATAAACAGAGGGAAACATTAAATAATGAGATTGTAAGAAGTTATGAAGAGTTATATATAGCTAATTTCCTGTTTATTCATGGAATTAATTATACTTATGAAAAGATTTATTCATATCCTAATAAAAACTTTGAAAGAGAATTTAATAAATTTAAAGAATTTTTATTTTCTTTTGATGAAGAGATTCCTGATGAATTAAAAAATGATATTGTAAGGAGCCTGCTTAATTTAACAGATATCTGTGAGGAATATGAAATTAAAGATTATTTTCCTGATTTTTACTTGAATGATTATAATATCTATATAGAACATTTTGGATTAAACCGTAACTGTGAAAATCATTTAATTGGCGGAAAATCATCTGAAGAATACGTTAAAGAAATGGAATGGAAAAGGAAAGTACATAAAAAATATGAAACTACTTTAATTGAAACTTTTTCATATTATCAATCAGAAAACAGATTATTAACACGTTTGGCAGAAAAATTACAAGCTCAAGGTGTTGAATTTAATGAAATTGATTATAGGCAAGTTTATGCAATATTATTGGAAAATAAAACTATAAAAGAATGGGAAGATTTCATTGTATTGTTAAAGACATTTATTGAGTTATTTAAAGGAAACAATTATGACGGAGATAAATTTAAAGAATTCTATGAATATGTTGATGGATTTAAAAGTAGTTTTTCAAAAGACAGGACAATAGCATTTTTAAAAATTGTTGAAGAGATTTACAATGACTATGAAGCATATTTATTAAAAATTAAAAAAATTGATTTTAATGATATGATTAATAAAGCTAGTGATTGTATTGTGAAAAATGGGTTGAATTTACCTTATAAATATATAATTGTTGATGAATATCAGGACACTTCATTTACTAGATATAATTTGTTAAGAAATATCTGTGATAATATTGGTGCCAAGATAATGGTTGTAGGTGATGATTGGCAATCTATTTACAGTTTCAGTGGTTGTGATGTAAATATTTTTACCAAATTTGATAATTTCTTTGATGTTTGTGAAACTCGATATGTTGAAAAAACATACAGAAATTCTCAACAGTTAATTGATGTTTCAAGTAACTTTGTAATGAAAAATCCCGATCAATCTAGAAAGGAATTAAAATCTTCTAAATCATTGGAATGTCCAATTAAAATTGTTAAGTTTGATAATGATTTTGATGAAATATTAAAATTCGAATTGATAATAAAAAATATCATAAATCAATCAAAGTTTGAAAACAAAAAGATTCTGATTTTAGGTAGGAATAATAAGGACATATTTAATTTGCTGAAGAATTTCAATGTAAAAAATGAAGACGGAAAAAGAAAATTTGAAATTTTGGGAGATGAAGATAAATTAAGAAGAGATAAATTTGTAAAAATTGTTTATAGGTATAATCCGGATGTTAACATTGAATATCGTACTGTTCATCAGTCTAAAGGTTTAGAATGTGATAATGTAATTTTGATAAATTTGAAAAATTGGAGGGCAGGTTTTCCAAATAAAATGGTTGATGATCCGGTTTTAAATTTTGTTAAAAGGAATGGGGATTCTTTTAGTTATGCTGAAGAAAGAAGATTGTTTTATGTTGCATTAACTAGAACGAAAAACAATGTTTATCTCTTAGCTCCTTATTTTAAAAGTTCTGTTTTCATTCAGGAGCTGGAAAATGATGTAAATGTTGAATTGCTTAATTTGGAAAATAATAAGCTTGAAACTCTTAAAAATATTGAAAAAAATGGTGAACGTTATGCGATTCCAACTAAATTAAAATGCCCTGTTTGTAAAACAGGCATAGTTTTGCTGGAATCTTTTTGGAATAATGGTAAACTTAATAGGGTCCTTAAATGTTCTCATAATATGGCACCTCCATTTAATCGATGTAATTGGAAAGGGGGTTATTATGGAAGTGAACTTAAGGATTTAGATGATATAAAACATTGTCCGAACTGTGATGGAATACTTATAAAACGTCGCAGACATAGTGACGGGCATCCATTTTTAGGATGTACAAATTTTAAAGAAACAGGATGTAGGGGAAAAAGTAAACTTGAGTATATTGGTAAAAACTGTCCTAAGTGTAGTAAACCTCTTGTAAAAAGGCATAATGGTGAGGATAATAGTTTATTTATAGGGTGCAGTGGTTTTCCTAATTGTAGACACACAGAACCATTTGAAGAAAAAGAGATGGGAAGCTAAAATGCTCCTCCACCTCCTCCACCGGAACCTCCACCAATGTCACCAAAGCCGGAGCTGTCAGTATTTGCATTTGCTGTTTGTATTCCTGTATCTATTGCAGTATGCATCATGTAATATCCTGTTCCATAATAATAGTATGAATCAAGATAATCGTCATCAATGTTTCCTTCACCAACATGGAGTTTCATGGATTCGTAAACCTTATCAGCTACTCCAAGAGCTGTTGCATATACAAGGTATTGATTCCATATAACTATTGATTCCGGGGGGTGTTCTTTCATTAAACTATTGTCGCTTAAAAACTTCTTAAAGTTTTTCCACTTTAGCATATATACTCTGCCTTCTTTTGTCCATTGCCCAAAGATATCTTCAGGCAACATGTAAATCACAAATCCAGAAATGAATAAAAATACTGATCCTATAAGTCCGATTATTCCTCCTGTTGTATTTAAACCAGTTACCATATAGAATAATGCAGCAAACAGAACTCCAATAATTATGCAGGCTATTGAATAGTAAAGAGCTATTTTATTTCCTTTATTATTAAAGAATTGCTTTAATCTGGATTTTGATAAATGTTCGTAGACAACATCATTTTTCCAGGATTTGATTCTGTTATTGAACCATTCTGCATTATGTTCATCAGATAAGTAATCTTTGACATTACTTAAATCCAAGAGATTATCTTTAGCTATTGTTTTGAAGATATCGAAAACATCTTTTTCATCTAATGTTAAGCTGCTGTAGTTTGTTTCATCTAATTCTATGATTAGATGTTTTTCTTCATTTGATTTAATTTTAAATATTTTACGATTGATTAAATCCATTATTGTAGCTTCAAATCCTTTTAAATCTGGAGTTCCAATATTGTCTCTTTTTTGGATTAATGCATTAACTACAGCTGGAGGGTCGTTACTTGGAAGATCCCTTTCATAAATTCCTTCATAATTCACTTTAGGTTCCACGCCATATTTGCGGTAAATAAAAAATGGAATTACTGGACTTATAATAAACAGTATTCCGATAAGTGATCCGATATTATCCCACATCTTTTCATTTGCCTGATAATCATTGTAGCGTTGTTCTATTTCTTTTTTAGCCGTTTTATCAATATGGATTGCATTTGGTGAGTTTTCAAAGTCGTTTTCAGGCATTAAAACTTCAATTTCGTAAAAGTTTCCGGAATCTATGTAATTGCTGGTTGAAGTTATTGTATTTCCATCTAATGAGCTGGTTTTGGTATATTTTGTAGGATTTAACCAGTACTCATTACCGTTATCATTAGGTAAATGTATAGTTGTTATTAATTCATCAACTCCAACTGCCCATTGGTCTCCCCAAAGCTGATATTGCAGGGATGCAGTATCCTGATAAACAGTCACTACATTTTTCATATCATAGCTGATATGGACTTTAACATTTGTATCACTTATTGGCTGGGTTTTGGCAGCATCTGAATATAAATAAATTTTTATATGCTGAGTTCCATCTTCCTGATGTTGCTCTACTTTTGTATAGGCACCTTCTGCTGATACATGAATATTTGAAATACTTTCTCCATCTTTTAGGGGAATATCTCTATAAACTCCATTAAATGTTCCGTCAAAGGAATAGTCAAAGGTTTCATTTATATGAAGCATTCCATTTGTATCAACTACAATGTCTACAAGTGCCTGTGTAATGGAATAGCTTCTGTCATCGTCATCGGCATAAACACAGGAGACTGTTGATGTTATTAAAAAAAGTAGAAGGAAGATGGTTATTATCTTTTTATTAACCATGTATTTAATCTCCCTTAAAATTGCACTTTAGGTGCTTCTCTCTCACCACTGGCTATTTCAAAAAAGTCAGCTTCTTTAAAATTAAACATTCCTGCAATAATATTGCTTGGGAACTGTTCGCATTTGTTATTGTACATTAAAACAGCATCATTATAGAATTGTCTTGAGTAAGAGATTTTATCTTCAGTTTCTGTTATCTCTGATTGTAATTCTTTGAAATTCTGATCAGCTTTTAATTCAGGGTAATTCTCAGCAATAGCGAATAATGATGTTAATGCACCAGTTAATGCATTGTTAGCTTCACTAACTTCTTTAACACTGCTGGCATTCATTAATCCACTTCTTGCTTTGGTTACATTTTCAAATACTCCTTTTTCATGACTTGCATAACCTTTAACAGTTTCAACAAGATTTGGTATTAAGTCATTTCTCCTTTTGAGCTGAACATCAATTTGAGAATAACTGTTTTTAACCCTGTTTCTTGCATTAACAAGGCCATTATATCCACTAATAAGATATAACACAATAGCAAGTATGATTATTATAATTACTACTAAAATAATCATGGTTGTATCCATATTTTTTGCTCCTTTTTTATTAATTTATATATTGATTTAAGTTTTATTAATATGTTGTTAATGGATTGTATTATTTGTTAAAAATATTTAAAGGGGGTTATCGTAGATAATTTTGAGTATTTATAGTAGTTTTTATATAAATATTTAATAATAAATAGTGAAACTAAAATTGTGAGAAGGTATTAGTTTCAAATAAATAAATAAATTTGAATGATAAAAATGTTATATGGAATTGTAGATATTGGCTCAAATACTATCAGATTAAAAATATATGAATATAAAAATAACAAAATTAAATCCGTTTTTTCTAAAAAGAAAACAGCAGGCCTTATTGCTTATCGTGATGATGGCAAATTAAATGATGAAGGAATAAATATTTTATCAGCTATATTAAATAAATTTAATAAAATTATGGATTTATTAAATGTAAGTAAGAGATATTTCTTTGCAACAGCCAGTTTAAGAAATATTTCAAATACTTATGAAATAATTGGTTTCATAAAAGAAAAACTGGGTATAAAGATTCATATTCTTGATGATGAAACCGAAGCACAGCTAAGTTTCAATTCAGTTAAAGACATAGGATTGGGAAGTGATGAGGGGATTCTTACTGACGTTGGTGGAGGCAGCTGTGAAATAATTATCTTTGAAAATAAAACACCGATTGATAAAGGAAGTTTACCTATAGGATCACTGTCATGTTATGAAGATTATGTTGGAGTTATGTTTCCAAATAAAAAGGAATCTGAAAATATTGAAAAAAGAGTTATTAAAGAAATTGAAGATTTGGATTTTGTTAAAACTCATAAAAAATATTTATTTGGTGTAGGTGGAACTGTTAGAAATCTTAAAAAATTACTGGTTCATCTTAATTTTATCAATGAAAAAGAAGATACAATTCCGGTTTATTTGCTGGATGATGTATTGGATGAACTTAAATATAATAATAAGGAAAATTTTAATAAAATACTGAAAGTTAAAGCTGAAAGAATTCACACACTCGTGCCGGGAATTATAATTATTAAAACAATTGCAAAATATTTCCATATAGAGAAAATATGTGTTTGTAAAAATTCCATAAGGGAAGGAGTTTTATACTCACTTTTGGATGCTGAGGGATTATAATGAAAAAGAGAGATTATTCATATACTCAAAATAGGGAGCTGTCCTGGCTTAAATTTGATGACCGGGTTTTAAAAGAGGCAAAAGACAATACTGTTCCGTTGTTGGAAAGACTAAATTTTATATCTATTTTCACAAGCAATTTAGATGAATTTTATATGATTAGATGTGGCAGTCTTTTTGATTTGACTCTTATTGATGAAGATGACTGGGATAATAAAACTGGCTGGAGTCCTCAGGAACAACTGGATGCCATATTTAAAGCTACTAAACCGTTATATGAAGAAAGGGATTTGATTTTTGATGAAATAGCTAAAGATTTAAGAAAATATGGCATTGTTAAACATAATTTTGATGAGTTAAACAGTAAGTTTAGACAATATGCAACTCAGTATTTCTATGAAAATATAGCTCCTTTATTATCTCCTCAAATAATTGACTCTTATCATCCGTTTCCTCACCTGGCAAATAAAAAGTTATATATTTATTGTATCTTGGAAAGAGATGAAAAAAAGAAGAAAAATTCAAAGGAATACATTGGATTAATTCCGATTCCATATTCTTTACCTAATTATATTAAATTTCCGGATACAAATGAATTTATTTTAATGGAAGATTTGGTTTACGCATTTGTCGAAGGTATTTTTACAAATTACAGGGTTAAATATAAAACTGTAGCTGCAGTAACAAGAAATGCAGATATTAACCTTCAGGAAACTCCTATTGATGAAGATGAAGATTACAGACATTTTATGAAAAACATTCTTAAAAAAAGAAAAAGATTGTCACCAATAAGATTGGAGTTTTACAAAAGCAATGATCATAACTACACTAAATATCTTAGAAAAGAATTGGGATTACATAAAAACCAGGTTTTTCTTATGCAGTCTCCAATAAATCTTGATTTTATCCATGATTTCATAAAAGAAATTCCTGATGATGTAACTGAGGATTTAACTTTTCCGGAGTTTATTCCTCAAAGAACAAGTCAGATTGATCCAAACAAATCATTGTTTAAACAGTTGGATAAGAAAGATATTTTATTATTTTATCCATATCAGACAATGAACCATTTTCTTGATTTTTTAAAAGAGGCAGCTAATGATCCTGAAGTTTTATCAATTAAAATAACTTTATATCGTGTGGCAAGAACATCTTCTGTTATTAAATATTTGCTTGAAGCTTTAGATAATGATAAAGAGGTGACAGTTTTAATTGAGCTTCGTGCAAGATTTGACGAGAAAAATAACATTCACTATGCAGAATTACTTGAAGAAGCAGGCTGTCAAATATTGTATGGATTTTTAGATTATAAAGTGCACTCTAAAATATGTACTGTAACTAAAAAACATAAGGGAACTATAAAGCAGTACACACAAATTGGTACTGGTAATTATAATGAAAAAACTGCAAAATTATATGTTGATTACTGTTATTTAACATCTAATCAGGAAATTGGGGATGATGCTACTGAATTCTTTAAAAATTTGGCATTAGCCAATTTGCAGGGTCATTATAATAAGTTTCTTGTAGCACCTAATTCTTTAAGATCAGGAATTATGAATCTGATTGATAAGGAAATAGCCAAAGCTAAAAATAATCAGCCTGCTGAAATTTTAATGAAAATGAATTCATTTACAGACAGACGAATCATTGATAGGATAGCTAAAGCTTCAGAAGCAGGAGTTAAAATAAAAATGATTATTCGCGGAATCTGCTGTATTATTCCAGGTCTTAAAGACAAAACAGATAATGTTGAAGTTCGTGGAATTGTTGGCAGGTATTTGGAACATTCAAGAGTTTATGCTTTTGGTGTTGGTGAAGATAGAATTTTATATATTTCAAGTGCAGATATGATGACAAGAAATACTGCAAAAAGAGTTGAAATTGCATGTCCTATTGAAGACGAAGCTATAAAGGCAAGAATTCTTGAAGATTTGGATATTATGTTAAAAGATGACATCAAAGGCCGTAGAATAAATTCCGAAGGGGATTATGAATGTATACAGCAGGCACGTCATATCAATTCACAGGAATTTTTTCAGCAAAGAGCTATTGATGAAATGAAGGATGTTAAAGTTAAAAAAGAAGATCCTAATTTTATAAAGTCAATTGTTGATAAAATTAGCAGTATTTTTGATTAAATAGTTTTCATCGAAATTCTTAATAGGAATTTCATTCTGATTCTATTTTTTTAACAACTTTTAAATTTTAAAAGTTAGATACTGTTATATTAATCTTATTTTTTGGATTGAAAAAATCAATACCTTTATATAGGTAGAAAATTAAATATATTGTTATCATGTTAATTAGTGTTTAACATGATAGGCTAAGTATTTTTATTATACTTGGAGCTATTTTAAGCAATAATGCCGAGATAGTCTAGCCTGGTAAGGCGCGAGACTGGAAATCTCGTGGGAGCTTTTCCCTCCTGGGTTCAAATCCCAGTCTCGGCGTTTATTAGTTTTTAACATACGATTTTTTAATTATTTTTTTCACGATTATTAAATTATTTGTTAAACTGATATTTTGCACTCTTAGTTGTAACACTAAGTTTTAAATTGTTGAAAGAACTGTGTTTTGAAATCAAAACATTCGAATCTATTACTTTTGCGTCTCGTAGATTCGCTCTATAAATGGAGGTTATTTAATGGAAGACGACTTTAAGCACTTGGTGCGTATTTCTAGAAAGGATGTAGATGGTAATAAAACCATTGAACAAGCTTTAACCGAAATCAAAGGTGTTGGAATATCTTTATCCACAACTATGTGCCGTACTTTAGATTTAGATTCTGAAGCTCAAATCGGTTATATCGCTGATGAAGATGTTTTAAAAATTGAAGAAATTTTAGAAAACCCACAAAAATTTAATATTCCTGATTGGATGTTAAACCGTAGGGAAGACTATGAAACTGGTAAAAATATTCATTTAATTGAATCAGATCTTGACATGACTTTAAGAGATGATTTAAACAGAATGAAGAAAACCAGAAGTTACAAAGGTAGAAGACACGAAGCAGGTTTACCTGTTAGAGGTCAAAGAACTAAATCTACTTTCAGGAACAGTTCTTCAGTTGGTGTAAAACGTTCATAAGCATGAGAACTTTTTTTATAATTAATATTACTCAATAATTTTTTTTACAATGATGGTATTAATTTAATTATTTTTATAAAGGAGATGTTTTAATGGGACAACCTAGAAAATCAAGGAAAAAGTATAATACACCGCCACATCCTTGGAATGCAGAAAGAATCAAAAATGAAAATAAATTAATGACTAAATACGGCTTAAAAAACAAAAAAGAAATTTGGAAAGCTGATACTTTAGTTAGAAGATACAGTAGGGAAGCAAGATACCTACTCGGGTTCGATACGAACCAAATGCAAGATGAAAAATTAGAATTATTAGGACACTTAGCTAGAACCGGTGTTTTGCCTGAAGGTGCAGCACTTGAAGAAGTCTTAAACTTAACTGTTGAAGATATCTTAAGAAGAAGATTACAAACTATTGTTTACAAAAAAGGTTTAGCTCGTACTCCTAAAGAAGCTAGAATGTTTGTTGTACACGGTCACATAACTTTAAATGGTAAAAAAATCAATTCACCAAGTTATGTTGTATTAAAAGGCCAAGAAGATGAAATTGGATTTTATCCATCATCACCTGTAGCTAAACAGATTGAAGAGTACAATAAAAACAAAAATGAAAAAGCTACTGAGGAATAAAGGGTGTAATTATGGCAAAAGATGAAAAATGGGGTATAGCTAATATTTACTCATCATACAATAACACTATTATTACTGTAACAGATATTACTGGTGCTGAAACCATTTCCCAATGGTCTGGTGGTAAAGTTGTTCGTGCAGATAGGCAACAAGCTTCACCTTTCGCAGCTATGGCTGCAGCAACCAGAATAGCTGATGATGCTAAAGAAAAAGGATTTGTTGGCTTACATATTAGAGTAAGAGCTCCTGGTGGAAATGGACACAGAAGTCCGGGACCTGGTGCACAAGCTACTATTCGTGCTTTAGCAAGAGCTGGAATTAAAATTGGTAAAATAGAAGATATCACTCCTATTCCTCACGATGGTACTGGAAGACCTGGTGGTAAAAGAGGAAGAAGAGTCTAAGAAGGGTTTAATATGGAGATAGAAGTTAAAAGTCAAACAGATGATGAAATTGTTTTCATTGTCCGTGATGTAGAAGTACCTTTTATTAATGCTATTAGAAGGTGTGCAATGGTAAATGTACCTAAAATAGCTATTGAAGATGTAAATATCATGAGAAATGATTCAGCTATGTTTAATGAGGTACTTGCTCATAGGCTTGGTTTAACTCCTTTAGTTTCTGACATGGACGCAATTGAAGGTTTACCTTTACCTGGTGATGATGATTATGAAGATGACCATAGCGTCATGTTTTCTTTAAAAGAAGAAGGACCTAAAGTTGTTTATTCTAAGGATTTAATATCTTCAGACTCAAAAATTAAACCAGTATATGATACCATTCCTTTAGTAAAACTTAAAGAAGGAGAAAAACTAAACATTGAAGCAGTTGCAAAAGTTGGATATGGAAAAGAACATGCTAAATGGATGCCAACTACTGTATGTGTTTATAAACAATATCCCGAAATCACTTTTAATGAGAATACGGAAATTGATTATGAATGTGCTAATGCATGCCCAAGAGGTGTTTTGAAATCTGATAAAAGATCTAAAGAGATTAAGATTTTAGACATTGAAAATTGCAGTATGTGTAAAAGCTGTGTAAGAGCTTCAATTAGAAATGCACAATCTGAAGGAAAAGACGAAAGCTACATCAATGTAGGGTATCATGAAAATGATTTTATATTTAGAATAGAAACTGATGGATCAATGCCTCCTAAAGAAGTTTTATTGCAAGCTTGCGATGAATTAGGTGAAAAAGCAGATAAGTTTATCAGATTTAGTGAAGGAGGAAGTAAATAATGGTTAAGAAAATTATCAAAACAAATCCTAACCTTATTGAACTTATTAATAAACTTAATAAAAAATCAAAAACAGAAAATGCAGCTATTTGGAAAGATGTTGCTAATAGACTTGGAAGGTCTAACAGAAGAACTGCAGAAGTTAATTTATCAGATATTGCAAGGTATGCAAATGCTGATGAAACTGTTTTAGTACCTGGAAAAGTATTATCTAATGGTGATTTAACAGAAAAAGTAAATGTTGCAGCATTTAAATTCTCACAAAAAGCACAGGAAAAAATTGAAAGTGCTGGTGGAGAATGCGTCTCAATTGATGATATAATGGAATCTAATCCAAAAGGAAGCAACATTAGAATCATGGAATAAGATGGATGTGTTGTTATTATGATTATTGACGGAGAAGGATGCGTTTTAGGAAGATTAGCTAGTGTAACTAGTAAAAATCTCTTAGAAGGCGAAGAAGTAGTAATTCTTAATGCTGAAAAGATTATGATTACTGGTAATAAGGATTGGGCTTATGCAAAATACAAACAAAGAGTAGACAGAGCAAGTATCTCTAACCCTCGTGATTTAGGTCCTAAATATCCTAGAAGGCCAGATGATATATTCAGAAGAACTGTAAGAGGAATGTTACCTTATAAAAAATCTAAAGGTAGAGTTGCTTTCAAAGGTTTAAAAGCATATGTAGGTGTACCTGAAGAATATGCTGATGCTGATCTTGTTGCAGTTCCTGAAGCAGAATACAACAACCTTAAAAAAGGTATTGAATTAGGTGAAGTTTCTAAACTTTTAGGAGCTACCTTTTAGATAAATGGATGTGTGATTATGGTTAAAGTTATTCATACAAGTGGAAAACGTAAAACAGCTATCGCAAGAGGTACTGTTCAAGAAGGTACTGGTAAAGTAAGAATTAACAGAGTTCCTTTAGAACTTTACTCCCCAGAACTCGCTAACTTAAAATTACAAGAACCATTAACCTTAGCTGGAGATTTAGCTAATGAAGTGGATATTAACATCCATGTTGTTGGTGGAGGAGTAATGGGTCAGGCTGAAGCTGCACGTATGGTAATTGCTAAAGGACTTGTCCAATGGTCTCAAGATATGAATTTAAAAGATAAATTCATACACTACGACAGAACCATGTTAGTAGGTGACCCAAGACGTTCAGAACCTAAAAAATATGGTGGTCCTGGAGCAAGAGCACGTAAACAAAAAAGTTACAGATAATTTTTCTGTAATTTTATAATTTTTATTTAAAAAATTAAAAAGATGATATAAATGATTCCTATAAGATGCTTAAGTTGTGGAAAACCGGTATCAGCTTACTTTGATGAATATAATAAAAGATTAGCTGCCGGTGAAAAATCAAAAGATATTTTAGATGACTTAGGCTTAAACAGATATTGTTGTAGAAGAATGTTAATTTCTCATGTTGAAACATGGGAATAGGTTTTTACAAGTTGTAGGGATATATTTTTACTTATAAAATTAATCTTGGTAAACGGTAATACCTAAAAAATGGAAGTAATATTCATGACTACAGAAAATTTAACAAGGTTTGAAAGAGCTAGACTTCTTGGAGCTAGAGCAATTCAGATTTCAATGGGTGCTAAACCTTTAGTGGAAATTGGTGACTCATTAGATCCAATTGATATAGCTTACGAAGAACTCAAAGCTGGAGTTTTACCATTAGATGTAATAAGATATGATGAATAAATAGTTTATTCTATTTATTTCATTATTAAATTATTTAAAAAAAATAAAAAATACCAACATAACTCTATAAAGAAATTTACTAATTTTTTATGAGTATAGATTATATGGTAATAAATTAATTGACACTGAGGTGTTTTTTTTGGATAGTATAATAGAAGATGTCCAGGTTCGTAAAATTTTGGACAGCAGAGGAAACCCAACTGTTGAAGTAGATGTAATTACTTGGAATGGGTTCGGCAGAGCTGCTGCACCAAGTGGGGCAAGTACTGGTTCAAGAGAAGTAGTATCCTTCCCTGAAGGTGGAGTAGATGTAATTGTAAGTGAAATTGAAGATATTATTGCTTCTGAACTTATTGGAATGGATGCTGAAGATATAGCTACTATTGATGAAGTTTTAAGAGAAGTTGACGGAACTGATAATCTTTCAGCTATTGGTGGCAATACTACTGTAGCTGTTTCCATGGCTGTAGCTAAAGCTGCTGCTGCATCATATAATATGCCATTATATAAATTTTTAGGAGGAAATTTAGTAAATGAATTACCTTTCCCTCTTGGAAATATGATGAATGGTGGAGCACATGCAGGAGTTAATGCACCGGATATTCAAGAATTTTTAGTAGTTCCTGTCGGTGCAAAAAATATGGTTGAAGCTGTATTTGCAAATTCAAGCATTCACAAAAAATTAAAAGAATTAATCCAAACTAAAGACTCCAATTTCACTGGTGGAAAAGGAGATGAAGGTGGATGGGTACCTAACATTACTAATGATGCTGCTTTAGAAATTCAAGCTCAGGCATGTGAAGAAGTTGGTGATGAACTTGGTATTGAAATCAGACCTTCTTTAGATATGGCTGCTTCTGAATTATGGAATGCAGATGAGCAAAAATATATTTATGCTCAAGACGGCATCAAAAGAGATACCGGAGATCAAATTGACTTTGTAAAAGACATTATTGAGACTTATAATATGTTTTATGTGGAAGATCCATTTGATGAATCTGATTTTGACGGATTTGCTCAGTTAACTTCCAAAGTTGGAGATAAATGTCTTATTTGTGGTGACGATTTATTTGTAACTAACAAAGAAATTTTAGCTAAAGGTATTGAAATGAATGCAGCTAATGCAATCATTATTAAACCAAATCAAATCGGTTCTTTATCTGAAACTTATGCTACTGTTAAATTAGCTAAAGAAAATGATATTGTACCTGTTGTTTCTCACAGGTCTGGTGAAACTACTGATGCAACTATTGCCCACTTAGCTGTTGGTTTTGGTTCTCCAATGATTAAAACCGGTGCTATAGGTGGAGAAAGAATAGCTAAATTAAACGAACTCATTCGTATTGAAGAAGAACTTCCTAATCCAAAAATGGGTGAATTTTAGATAACTTATTGGAGATTTAAATATGCCTATTGTAACTATTAATTATGATAAGTGTAAAGGTATTGATTGTGCAGAATGTGTTGACGTTTGCCCAATGGAAGTTTTAGTTCTTGAAGGAGACAAAGTTGAAATTGTAGATCCTGAAGACTGCAGTTTCTGTGAAGTTTGTATGGATGTCTGTCCTGAAGAATGTGTCAATGTTGAAGATGATGATTAAATTTATTTAAAAAAATTATTAAAATATATTATTAAAAATTAAGGTGAATAATTATGTCCGAACTTTTAATTGAATTAGATAACTACTTAGCAGCAGGTTTACATATCGGAACCCAACAAAAAACTAGCGATATGGAAAAATACATATTCAGAGTAAGATCTGATGGTTTATACGTATTAGATATTCAAAAAACTGATGAAAGAATTAGACAAATAGCTAAATTATTAGCAAAATACGACCCAGAAGATATTTTAGTAGTAGCTACCAGACAATACGGTCAAGCTCCTGTTAAAAAATTCGGTGAAATTACTGGTGCAAAAACCATTCCTGGCAGATTCATTCCTGGAACCTTAACTAATCCAACTTATGCAAAATTCATTGAACCAAAAATTATTGTAGTAACTGACCCAAGATCAGATGCACAAGCAGTTCTTGAATCTAAACAAAACGGAATTCCTGTAGTTGCATTATGTGATACTGAAAACTTACTTAGTTTTGTTGACATTGCTATTCCTGTAAACAACAAAGGTAGGAAAGCTATTGCTTTAGTTTACTGGTTACTTGCTAGACAAATATTAAGAGAAAGAGGTACCATTCCTGAAGATGGTGACTTAGATATTGAAGCTACTGACTTTGAACTTAAATTTTAAGTGAGTTTTATGTTAAGAAAACCTGCAGTTGCTGGAATGTTTTATCCAGATGATCCTGATGAGCTTGTAAAAACTGTTGAAGGCTGTTTTTTACACTCTTTTGGTCCTGGTAAAATTCCAGACATTAAATCTTTTGAGGGTAATGATTATCCAGTTAATGTTATGGTTCCACATGCAGGTTTTCAATATTCTGGAACAATAGCTGCTCACAGCTATTGTGAATTAGCTAAAAATGGTTTTCCTGAAGTTTTTATAATAATTGGTCCAAATCATACTGGTTTAGGCAGTGAAGTTTCAGTTTTCAACAAAGGAGAATGGATAACTCCACTTGGAAATATTCAGGTTGATGATGAATTTGCAGATACTTTAATTTCTTTTTCAGATTTTGCATCAGCTGATTTTACTGCCCATATAAAAGAACACAGTATAGAGGTTCAACTTCCATTTTTACAATATTTTTCCAATGACTTTAAAGTAGTGCCTGTTGTATTAGGTTCACAAACACTTTCAACAGCAAATGATTTGGCAACAGCTATTTTTAAAGCTGGTGAAAAATTAGGCAAATCTTACTGTGTTATAGCCAGTAGTGATTTATCTCATTTTAATACTCAAGAGAGAGCTAATAAAGTTGACGGTTTTGTTTTAGAAGATATTGAAGATATGGATGAGTTTAAACTTTTAGAAGAAATTATTCAGTATAATATAACCATGTGTGGTTATGGTCCGGTTATGACTACAATAATACTTTCAAAGATGTGTGGGAAAAATACATCTGAAATATTGGCTTATAAAACTAGTGGTGATATATCTGGTGATTTAAGTTCTGTTGTAGGTTATGCTTCAGGTATTTTTAAATAAGGTGTGTTTATATGAGGGCTTTAGCTTCTGCTCCAGCAAAAACTATTTTGTTTGGTGAACATTCTGTTGTTTATGATGAACCTGCGATTGCAGGAGCAGTTAATAAAAGAGCATATGTTGAAATTACTGAATCAAAGACAGATAAATCTATTTTGAAGTCTCATGATTTGAATTTTGAAGCTGAGTTAGATACTAAACATAAGAAATATAATTTAAAAAGAGGAAAGCCGGGTATTATTCGATATATTTTAGAAGCTCTTAATAAAGTTCACGATCATAGTCCAATTGTGATGAAATTATCTTCAAATATTCCTATTGGTTCCGGACTTGGTTCTTCTGCTGCAGTTACAGTAGCTACACTAGCTGCATTATATAGGTTTCATAATATAAGATTTAACAAGAAATCTTTAGCTCATGATGCCCATATGGTTGAACAGGCAGTTCAGGGAATAGCCAGTCCATTAGATACATTAGTTTCTACTTATGGTGGCCTTGTTTATTTATCTAGAAATAAAAAAGTGGAACATTTCAAAGTTAACTTCAATGCGCCTTTTGTTGTAGGTTACACAAATAAACATGGTAATACAGGCAAAATGGTTAAGGATGTAAGACTCCTGAAAAATAGAAATCCAAAAATTATCAACCCTGTTATTAGTGCAATGGGGCAGTTGACTAACTATGCTAAACAGGCTATATTAAAACGTGATTTCAATAAAATTGGTGAGTTAATGAATATAAATCATGGATTTTTGGATGTTTTAGGAGTAAATACTATGGAATTGTCCCGTATGGTTTATACTGCTAGAGAATATGGTGCTATTGGTTCTAAAATCACTGGAGCTGGTGGTGGAGGAAGTATTATAGCACTTTGTCCAAACAGAGTAGATGAAGTTGCCCGTGGAATTGCTGCTGAAGATAATGTTTTAAAAATAAGATTTACTAGAAAAGGGGTTTCTTCAAGGGTTTACAAGTGATTTATATGATTATTTTAAAAATTGGAGGGAGCATCTTAACAAATAAAGATGCAACTAAAAGCGAAATTGATGAGAAAAACTTATCAAGGATTGCAAATGAAATTAAATCTTCACTTGACAATGAGTCTAAAGAGATAATAATTGTTCATGGTGCAGGTTCATTTGGCCATCCTCCAGCTAAAGAATATAAAATCGGAGAACCTTTTAACAAAGAAGAATATCCTCAAAAAAGAATAGGATTTTCTAAAACACAAAATGCAGTTAAAAGATTAAACATGCTTATTTGTGATGAATTTATAAAAGAAGATTTGCCTGTTGTAGCTATTCCAGCTTCAAGTTTTATGGTAGCTACTAATAAAAGAATAACTGAAGGTAATTTAGATAGCTTTAAGAGATATTTAAATAAAGGATTTATTCCAGTTATTTATGGGGATGTTGTTTTAGATAAAGATTTGGAAATCTGTGTTATTTCTGGTGATCAGATTATTCAATATTTAGCTAAAAATCTTAATCCTGATAAAGTTATTTTAGGAACTGATGTTGATGGTGTTTATAATAAAAATCCTAAAATACACGATGATGCAGTTTTCTTTGATAAATTTTCTTCACTTGAAGATTTAGATACTTTAGAAGGAACTACTAATGTTGATGTCACAGGCGGAATGGTTGGTAAAATTAAAGAGCTTTTATATTTAGCAGATTTGGGAATAGAATCTAAAATAATAAATGCTGAAATTGAAAACAATATTTTCAAAGCTTTAAACAATGATCAAGTAAAGGGAACTGTTATTTCAAGGGGATAATAAAAACATGATTTCAGATAGAAAATTAGAGCATTTATTAATTTGTAAAAATTATGATGTTGAATTTAAAAATAAAAAAACTGGTTTCGAAGATGTTGAATTAATCCACAAAGCACTTCCGGAAATTGATAAAAACGACATTGATTTATCAACTTCTGTTTTTGGTAAAAAATTAGATTCTCCTTTATTTATAACTGCTATTACTGGAGGTCATCCTTCTGCAAAAGCTATTAATAAACAATTAGCTATTGCTGCAGAAAGTAAAAATATAGCTTTAGGTGTTGGCAGTCAAAGAGCTGCTATTGAACATCCTGAACTTGCAGATACATATACTGTTGTTAGAAAAAATGCTCCTGATTGTTTGCTTGTTGGTAATATTGGAGCACCTCAATTGGAATTGGCTGATAAGGCTGTTGAAATTTTAGATGCAGATATTTTAGCTATTCATTTAAATCCTCTTCAGGAATCAATACAGCCTGAAGGAGATTTGGATGCAAGAGGTTTTCTTGATTCAATAAATCAAATAACTAAAAGAGTTGATATTCCTGTTATGGCTAAAGAAACGGGCTGTGGAATATCTGCTGAAGTAGCAAAGCAGTTAGTTGGTGCTGGCGTTAGCTATATTGATATTGAAGGTGCAGGAGGAACAAGCTGGGCTGCTGTTGAGACTTACAGAGCTGAAGACAGATATTTAGGTGAAACATTTTGGGATTGGGGAATTCCAACAGCTATCAGTACAGTAGAGGTTACTGATGCTGTAGATGTTCCAGTTGTTTCATCTGGCGGTATCAGATCAGGACTTGAAGCAGCAAAAGCTATTGCTCTTGGAGCAGATAGTGTAGGTATGGCATTACCATTTTTAAAACACTCTGTTTCTGAAGAACAATTAACCACATTCATTGACAGATTCAATGATTCTCTAAGAATAGCTATGTTTTTAGTTGGCGCAAATAATATCGAAGAACTCAAAAATTCAAACTTAGTTATAAGTGGAAAAACAAGAGAATGGCTTAATGAAAGAGGAATTAACACAAAGAAATATTCAAGGAGATAAAAACATATGAGTGTTGAAGTAATCGCAATTGGCGGATATGAAGAAGTCGGGAAGAACATGACTGCTGTCAAGATTGGCGAAGATGTTATCATTTTTGATATGGGAATACATTTAGACAGAATCAATATTCACGAAGATACTGATATTGATAGAATGCATAGTCTAGATTTGATTGAAAGGGGAATTATTCCAGATGACACTTTAATGAAAGATGTTGACGGTAAAGTAAAAGGAATAATCTTCTCTCACGGTCACTTGGACCATATTGGTGCAGTAGCTAAATTAGCTCACAGATATGATGCTCCATTAATTGGAACTCCATATACAACTGCACTTGTTGAAAAACAAATTAAAGGGGAACGTAAATTTAAAGTGAATAATCCAATTAGGCCTTTAAACCCTGGAAGTAAAATGAAATTGTCTAAAAATATTACTTTGGAATTTGTTCAGTCAACACACAGTATTCCACAAGCAGTTTTTCCGGTTTTACATACTCCTGAAGGAATTATTGTTTATGCACTTGATTTTAAATTTGATAATCATCAAAAAGTATCTCCACCACCTGATTATAAAAGATTAAGAGAATTAGGTAGGAAAGGAGTTCTTACTCTTATTGTAGAGACTACTAATGCAAAAAATACAGATGAAGTTAAAACTTATTCTGAAAGAATTGCAAGAAACATTTTGGAAGATGTAATGCACGGACCATTATATGAGAAAAAAGGTATGATTGTTACTACTTTCGCTTCTCATATTGAGAGAGTTCAGGCTATTGCTGATATTGCTAAAAAAAGCCACAGGGAAATTTATTTCCTTGGAAGATCTATGGAAAGATTCTGTGGTATTGCACAAAAACAGGGTATTTTAAAATTACCTAAAAATGCAAGTATTTATGGAAGCCCGAAAGCAGTTAACAAAGCTTTAATGAGAGCTGATGAAGACAGGGAAAAATATTTGCTTGTAACTACTGGACATCAAGGAGAACCAGATGCATTACTTCCTAGAATAGCCAGTAACAGAACTCCATTCAATATTAAAGAAGGAGATAATGTTATTATTTCTGCACCGATTATTCCAAATCCGACTAATGCAGCTAACAGGCATATTATGGAAAGTAAATTAAGAGCAAAAGGTGCAAGAATTTATTCAAATGCTCACGTTTCAGGACATGCTGGAAGGGAAGACCACAGAGAATTCTTACGCATGTTAAAACCACAGCATATTATTCCGGCTCATGGAGATTTATCAATGCTTGCAGCTTATGGGGAATTAGCTGAAGAGGAAGGTTATAGAATTGGTTATAATGTTCATATATTAAGAAATTCACAAGCACAAGTTTTTGAAAATGAACGTGCACATGGAGGAAATTAGCATGGATGTAATAGAAGAATTGGGAAATTATTCCATTGATATTAGTAAAACAATAGAAGAAGAATTATCTTGCATAGTTCCAAATAATCTTCAGGAAGCTTCAATTTATTTAACTAAAGCTGGAGGTAAAATGCTTAGACCAGCTTTAACTTTAATTACTTCTGAAGCAGTTGGAGGATCTAGGGATAATTCATTGAAGTCTGCTGCAGCTATTGAACTTATCCATACATTTTCACTTATTCATGATGATATCATGGATGATGATGATATGAGAAGGGGAAAACCTGCTGTACATAAAGTTTGGGATGAAAATGTAGCTATTTTAGCTGGAGATACTTTATTTTCAAAAGCTTTTGAAATAATTATGAATTCAGACCCTGAAAAAAATACACCGACCCAGTTAAGCCAAACATTAGCTACTGTAGCTGATGCTTGTGTTAAAATTTGTGAAGGTCAGGCTTCTGATATGAGTTTTGAAGACAGATATGATGTATCTGAAGATGAATACTTGGACATGATCTTTAAAAAGACTGGTGCATTAATAGCCGCAGCTTCTAAAGCTGGAGCTATTATGGGTGGAGCCAATCAGGAAGTAATTGATGCAATGTATGATTACGGAAGATTAATCGGTCTTGCTTTCCAAATTCAGGATGATTATTTAGATTTAGCTAGTGATGAAGAAACATTAGGTAAACCTATTGGAAGTGACATAGCTAAAGGTAAAATGACTATTATAGCTATTAAGGCTTTAGCTGCTTGTGAAGGTGAAGACAATAAAAAATTATTAGAAATCTTAAAAGATGATAATAATTCACAAGAAGATATAGATATGGCTCTTGATTTATTTAATAAATATGGTGCTATTGAATATGCTAAAAATGTTGCATTAGAAAATGTAGCTTCTGCTAAAAAAGTACTCGAAATATTGCCTGATTCTGAAAGTAAACAGATGCTTTTTGATCTTGCAGATTTTGTACTTGAAAGACATTCTTAAATTCATTTGGGATTTCAAATCCTATTTTTTTCTTTTTTTGATTAACCGATTTATTTTATCCATTAAAACATTTTATGATATTTTTTTAAATAAAACAATTTTAAAATAGAAATTAATTCTTTTTACATTCAATAAATAATTTTAAAGAGGCAGTTATAAATTCTGATGGGAAAGTAATTATACATCTCTGTTGAATTTTAGTAAACTTTGATTAATTAACATTAAACTAACAATATTTATATTATGTCATATTAATATTAATATATGAACTTTAATTCTCCAAGAGACATTATTTCGGATTATAAACAAACTTTCGCAACCAATAAAAAATTTATTTTAATTTATTTGGTGGGGATTGTGTTTTTTGTATTTTCAATGTTTTGTTGGGATAACTTTATCTACTTTAAAGGGGAGTTAATAGGTTTAACTATTCTTTTGATTTTTGGAAGTTTTGGAGTATTGTATAGTATTAAACATAAAAAAGAACCTCACAAAGTTGCTTTTGTAATTATTCTTCTTTTTGGGCTCTTGATGGTATTTTTTGCACCTCCACTGTCATTTCCAGATGAGGCTATTCATTTTGAACGTGCAGAATCTATAACTGAAGGTGTTTTATATCCTGTAAAAACTCCGAATGGTTATCATGTTCATGATTATTTCTTTGAAATGAATCAGGCAAAATCAGGAACAACAATTCTTGATTATAATTTTAATAATCCTATAAATGATTCATGGGGTTATTGGCCGGCATCTACAAACACTCCATTTTATTCTTATTTGTTTTCAGCTTTAGGAATTTTAATAGCTAAATGTATGAATTTGTCTGTTATTTGGACATTATGGTTAGGCAGATTAGCTAATTTGCTATTATATGCTGGTTTTGTTTATTGGGCAATTAAAAAAGCTCCTGTTTATAAGATTCCATTGCTGTTTATGGCATGTTTACCAATTGCAATTTCTCAAGCTTCATCATTTAGTTATGATGCATTTATATTTGCCTGTGCTATTGTGATGTTTGCTTATTTTATTTATATGTATAAAAATAAGTTTAAAACTAAAGATTTGACCATATTTTTTATAGCATGTTTATTGATGAGTTTTATAAAGCCGCCTTATGTTTTTTTAGCTTTAAGCATATTTGCTGTTCCTAAAGAGAATTTTCCCTCTGCAAAACTTAAGAAGTATTCTGCAATTGTCACATTTGCAGTTTTTGTAATTGTAATAATGCATTTTGGAAATTTCTTTAACCAGTTTATTGGTGCTAGTCAACACACCACGGATTATGTATTAAATAGTCGTAATGCATCATTTACCGCTCAGATGGAATATATAATGGTTAATCCCACAGCTATTGGTACTTTGCTGTTGTTTGCGATTAAATCAGTATTTGATGTATTTGTTATCAATTCAACATTTTATCATTTTGCAGATTTTAAAGGATTAATTTTGTTTAATGCAATTTATCTGGTCTTTTTTGCTGTATTTTCTGTTGGATATCAGCACGAATTAAATCTGTCCAGAAAAAGAAGAATTATATTAACGGCTATTGTTTTGCTTGTATACTTTTCAATATTTGGTATTTTATACTGTACATGGACTCCTGTTGGTGCAAGTTACATTGTCGGAATTCAAACACGGTATTTTGTTCCAATGTTTCCGTTTATTCCTTTAATAGTAAATATAAAACATGAGAAATTTGAAGATAGGGATGATTTATTTTTAACTTTAATAATAATGTTTTTAGCAGGTTTAGTTTTACTTACTATTTCACATTATTATTAGCTATTTTTTTTAGCTGATTTTCAAATCGTTTATTATAGTTGTTGGCTATTTCTTCATACTGGTTCCAAATTCCGATAGCAGTATTTGGAAGTATTTCACCACTTTCTTTTGAAAATTTTGAATATATATGCATCATTTCTTTTGAATCAGATATTAACATCTTAACATAGGGAACATCTGTTGTATAAACATTTACATTTTTCTGATTAAATAATTTGGTAATATTAAATTTTTTATAGGATATCTGGCAGTAAGGTGAAACCATAATGTTTATTTTAACATTTTCAGATTTTAAAAGAAGTTCATAAACTAATTTGGATCCTTCATCCTGAAGTAAAAATCCTATTCTCATATTTATTGTTTTTTTAGACCGTCTGATGATTTCCAATTCTTTATCGATTATATTGTTCAAACCGCTTATTCTCCAAATTGGAGCTTCAACTTCGGATATTTTCTTTTCATATAATGTGTTTAAATGATGGCTTGTGTTATTTATTCTTTTGATAAATTTTTCTTTTTCCCTTTTCAATACATTTACTGGCGGATTTACATGATAGGTTAAAGGGCGTCCGCTTTCTATTTTAAGGTAGTCTTTTGAATTTAATCTTTTTAAGACATCATATATTTTAGATCTTGGTATATCTGATTTGTTACTTATTTCGTCTGCTGTTGCCTGAATTAGTGAACTTAATGTAATATATGCTTTAGCTTCATAGGTGGTTAGTCCCAATTGTTTTAATAAGTTGATGTCTTCCTGTTTCATAGTAATTATTTGTGTTTTATCTATTAATATAACTTACTTTTCACCCTTAACAAGTTACAAAATATTTATAAATGTTTAAATTAATCAATTATTATAATAAATAATGAGGTAGTTATTATGGTAGATATGTTTTGTTATCAATGTTCACAAACTGCAAAAGGTACTGGATGTACTGTACGTGGAGTTTGTGGTAAAGTACCAACTGTAGCTAGATTGCAAGATAATTTAATCTTTGCTTTGAAAGGAATAAGTGCATACAATTATAATGCAAATGTTTTAGGGGTTAAAGATTCAGATGTTGATGAATTTTTAACCAAAGGATTGTATTCCACTTTAACTAATGTTAATTTTGATGCTGAAGATTTAATTAATTTAGGACTTGAAGCGGGTGAAGCTAATGTTAAAGTAATGAAAATGCTTAAACAAGCACATATTGACCATTATGGTGAACCAGAACCTGCAGAAGTAAAAGTAGGTGCACAAGAAGGTCCAGCAATAATTGTCACAGGACATGATTTAAAAGCATTAGAAGAGTTATTAAAACAAACTGAAGGAACTGATGTAAAAGTTTATACTCACTCTGAAATGTTGCCTGCTCATGGTTATCCGGAACTTAAAAAATATGAAAGTTTAGCAGGTCAGCTTGGAGGAGCATGGTTTGATCAAAAAGATATATTCTCTAAATATAATGCAGCTATTGTAGCAACAAGCAACTGTGTATTACTTCCAAAAGATGAATATGCAGACAGAATCTTCACTATGGATGTAGCTAAATTACCTGATACTCCAGTAGTAGAAAATTACGACTTCAAACCAGTTATTGACAAGGCTATTGAATTAGGTGGTTTAGATGCTGAAGAATTAACAACTGTCACAACAGGATTTGGAGCATCTACAGTGCTTTCACTTGCTGATAAAATCAAAGAATTAGTTGAAGCAGGTAAAATCAAAAGATTCTTCTTAGTAGGAGGATGTGACGGACCATTCCCTAAATCTAACTACTACAGAGAATTTGTACAAAACTTACCTGAAGATGTTGTTGTATTAACATTGGCCTGTGGTAAATTCAAATTTAATGATTTGGATTTAGGAGATATCGAAGGAGTACCAAGACTTATAGATTTAGGTCAGTGTAATGATGCAATTGTTGCAGTAGATATTGCACTTGCATTATGTGACTTATTTGGAGTTGGATTAAATGAATTACCGCTTACAATTGTTTTAAGTTGGATGGAACAAAAAGCAGCAGCTATTTTATGGAGTTTATTATATTTAGGTAAAACAGACATGCTTATCGGACCAGTTTTACCAGCTTGGGCAAATGAGGATATACTTAATTACTTAGTAAGTACATATAATCTAACACCAATTGGTGACCCAATTGAAGATATTAAAAAAATAATGGGCGAATAAAATGAGCGAAGATATTAAAGCTAAGGCTTTAAACATTGAAAATCTGGTTGATTATCAAAAAGATACAGTAGTTAGTAGGGAAGTAATCAAAAAAGAGCTTGGAACAGTAACATTTTTTGCATTTGACAAAGGTCAAGGCTTAAGTGAACACTCTGCACCATTTGATGCTATGGTTCAGGTAATTGACGGTGAAGCAGAAATAACTATTTCAGGTAATAAAAATATTGTAAAAAAAGGTGAAATGATTATTATGCCAGCTAATGAGCCTCATGCTCTTCAGGCTGTTAATATGCCATATAAAATGATTTTAACTATGATTAAATCTGATTAAAATCATTTATTTTACTTTTTTTGATTGCTGAAAAGATTTGTGTAATTAGGGTTATTTATAATGTGAAAATTATAAATAACTACTTTTTCCACCAGATTAAAATCCAGTCAGCTTTATCTTTTTCATTGTATAATTTTCCGGTTTCTGGGTCTTTTTTAAGAATTTCATTAAGGTATTTTCTCAATTGTGTTTTTTCATCATTGTTAAGTAAATCCAGTCTAAATTTGCCATTGTCCATAGCTTCTTCAATACTGTCATACTCCCTATAAGCTTTAATAGCCAAGCGCTCTATATTAGCATAAATTCCCATATTATAAAGTATATTAAATAGGTAATTATATCCTGGAAACTCTTTACTTTCTTTTTTGATGTATTCATTAAATTCTTTTTCTATTTTCCAATTTTCAGGACCAAATAATGTGATAAAAACATATTTATTAGCTATTTTGTTTATTGTTTTAAGAGTTTCTTCAATTGGGATTATTCCGTTTAATGATCTTGAAGCAAGCACAACATCATAATCTCCAATTTCTTCATAAGTAATATCTTCTAAGGATTTTAAAATAGTGTCTACGTTTTCGATGTTTTGTTCTTGTGCTCTTTGATTTAATAGCTCCAACATTTTAGTTGATGAATCAACACCTGTTACTTTTCTAACTTGTTTAGCTATAGGTAGAGTAATTGATCCCTCACCACAACCTAAATCTAAAAGACTGTCATTTTCATTTAAAATAAGCTTTGAAAATAATAAATCATGATAATCATCTTTTTTAGCTTTTTTATGGAAGTTAGGAGCTGCTTTGTCCCAGTCCTTGTTTTTATCTTTCTTTTGTTCAAGTGCTTTTTGCCAAAATTGAACCCAATTAACTTCATTTGGGTCAGTTATAGTTTGTTTCATTGTTTTTACATCCTTTTTTTTAATTTATCTAAAAATTTGATTCATAAATCTTTTTAGCAAGTGAAGTAACAGCAGTGATTAAAAATACAGCACTTACAACCAATTTAATTCTGTCATCAACCGACAGGATATTAACTAAGATAGACAGGGCTAAAAGAATATAAACTAATTTACTTAAACTAATTGTGTGTTTGCTGTATTTGAGATCAGCTACACCCCTATTAAGCAGTGCTTGCTTTTCTTTTTCACAATCTTTCAATAATTTTATTCCAGCTTCATTTAAATTGGTATGGAGTTCTATAGCAAGGATTATATCCATTGTTTTGTTTAAACATTTCATTGCTTCTTCATATTTTTGCAATTGGATTAATGACAGAGCTTTTTTGTGATACCATTCAATACTAAGGTGCTGTTCATTTTTACTTAATGATTTTATTCCAATATCAAAACATTTAATAGCTTTTTCGTGTTGGTTTAAATTAACATAAATGTCTCCTTTTATAAGAATTCCTTCAATAATCCTTTCTTTTTTCAAGCATTTGTTAATTATTTCTAAAGCTTTCTGGTTTTCATTATTTTTACATAATATTTTAGCTTGTATTAGCATAGCTAAAATGTTATCAGGATATTCGCCAAGCAGTTCATTTGCATAATTTAGTGAATCCTCGTCATGTCCTTTTTCGAATATGTAAATTAATTTAAGTTCACAAAGCTTTTCTTTTGACTCACATGTGATTATTTCATCGCTATATGGGCTTTCCTGATAATTTTCAATAAGATTTTCAATAATTTTTTTAGATTCTTCTTCGTTTCCTTTTGCAGATAATGCAATAGCTTTTTGAAAACGGATAGATGTTGAATCCGGCCTTTTTTCCAAATATTTATTGAAGTATTTTTCACCATAATCATCATTGTCATGAGTCATGTCTTCAATCAGATGGTAATATCCTCTTAAAGGAAGTGCAGGTATGTAATTTTCCTCTAAAAGCAAATTATTAATTTCTAAAAATTCATCTATGTTCTTTTTTTGAAATAATATAAACGAGATTTTATTTGCCTGTTCATATTCTTTATTGTTTATTAATTTAATAGCTTTTTTATTTACCATATTTAATTTCACCTATCAGTTTACGATAGTTTTTCCATTTAAAACATTTTCATAATCCTGAACATTTTCTTTAAGTAGCTGAGGTATATTCAGATTGTAAGGGCATTTTTTAATACATTCTCCACATTCATCACATTTTTTTGCCCGTCTCATTTTAGATTGAAAATCTTCACCTAAACTAGGCTGTGTAGGCATTCTTCTAATCCATAAAGACATTCTGGCACACGTATTGATTTCAATATCATTTGGACAAGGCATACAATAGCCACAGCCTCGACAGAAATCATCTCCTAACTCCTCTTTATCTTTTTTTATAGCTATTTTTAACTTGCCATCTAAAGCAGGAGGATTTTCCTGATAAGATAAAAATTCATCTAATTCTGACTCTCTTTGAATTCCCCAGATAGGCAATACATTATCATAATTTGCCATAAATGCATATGCTGCTTTTGAGTTGGTTATTAATCCTCCACCCATTGCTTTCATAGCTATAAATCCAACGTCTAATTTTTTACATTTTTCAACCAGATTCAGTTCCTGAGTGTCTGTTAAATAGGAAAATGGAAATTGCAGTGTTTCATAAAGTCCACTTGAAAGAGCCTGTTTGGCTATTGTAAATTTATGTGAAGTAATTCCGATATGTTTTATTTTTCCTTCTTCTTTAGCTTCCAGCATTGCTTCATAAAGTCCTGACCCATCATCAGGTTTTGGACAAAACGGGAGATTATGGAATTGGTAAATTTCTACATAATCTGTTTGAAGATTTTTAAGGGAAGTTTCTAAATCACTCCAGAAATCATCTACATTTTCAGCTCCAGTCTTTGTTGCAATAATTACATTTTCTCTTACTTCATTAAGACTGGCACCTAATTTTTCTTCGCTGTCTGTGTAAAAACGGGCAGTATCATAGAAATTGATTCCATTGTCATATGCTTTTTGTATAATTTCAATGGAATCTTTTTTATTTCTTCTTTGTATTGGAAGTGCTCCAAATCCATTTTTGTTAACTTTATAATTTGTTTTTCCAAGTCTCATCATTTTCATTTAACATCACTAGTATCCAATAATTTTTAAGATAATATAAGCTAGTATAATAATTATGAGGGCAGTTATTGATGTTTTTGTAGACAGAAATTTAAAATGACTGAAACGTTTGTCTTCTACATTATTCTTATACATTAGTCTGTCTTTTTCAAAGGAACATTTCTGATAAATCTCTTCAAGGTTTTTATCTAATCTCCCTTCTTCATTTAACATGTCAATGGTTTTGTTTAAGTGTTTAACTGCTTCATTATATTTTCCAAGTTCAACATTACAGAATGCAGCTTTATAATTGAAGTTTGTAACTAATTCCAAATCATCTTTAACATCTTTTTCGTGAGTAATGCATGAATTATAGGAATCTAAAGCTTTTTTATATTCTCCTAATTCATATAATGCATTTCCCTTTGAATTTAGAGCTATTATAGTGTGGTCTTCATCTAAACTTTTATCCAGATATTCCAATGCCTTTTCATATTCTCCGGTTTTTTCAAGAAGCTGGCCTTTGTAGAAAATTTCTTTTTTATTTTCTCCAAATTTCTTTTCATACTTGTTTATTTCATTTAATGCCTTGTCATTTTGATTGTCCTGCATTAAAAGTTCAATTTTACCCATTCTAACTTCTTCATGACTAATTCTAGGTTCTTCTTTTTGAGAATATGCATCATAATTTTTAAAAGCTTTATCCATATATTCGATAGCTTCTTTTAATTTATTTTTATTAGATAAAGACATTGCTTTATCACATAATCCGTTAACTGATTGTGGTTCTATTTCTAAATACATATCAAAGTATTTTTCACCATAATCTCCATTATCATGATTCGGATCATAATACTGGTGATAGTGACCTCGTTCTTCAATTGCAGGTAAATATTTTTCTTGGATTAATAAGTCTAAAATAGTTAAGTATTCATCTATTTTATCTTTTCCATGTCTTTTTTTAGCTATATCAAGAGCTTTTTTATATTCTTTGTTTTTTATTAAGTTTTTTGCTTGTTCAAGCTTATCGCTCATTATATCATACCTAAGTTTTTGTTCAACTCCGTAAAATAAATAACTACTCTTAGTGAATATTTATATATTTTCAAATAAATAAATTATTATTGATTACTATTTTTATATAAATTGTGATGATGATTTTATGAATGATTTAGAAGAAATTGTCTATAAACATGCTTTATTAAATGCTGCGAAGCATAAAGGAAGTGCAAATCCGGGGGCAGTTATTGGTTCAATCATGAGTCAAGAACCGGATTTAAGGAGTAGAGCAAAAGAAATTGGTCCAATTGCTGGAAAAATTGTAGCTCAAGTTAACAAATTAAGTGAAGATGAACAATCAGCTCAAATGGCTAAATATCATGTGGAAGTAAAAGAAAATAAACAGAAAAAAGAGGAAGGTCTTCAAGAGCTTCCAGGTTCTCATGATAATGTAGTAATGAGATTTGCTCCAAATCCAAGTGGACCATTACATATAGGGCATGCTCGTGCAGCAGTTCCAAATGCAGAATATGTTAAAAGATATGGCGGTAAACTTATTTTAAGAATAGAGGACACTGATCCTAAAAGAGTTTTTGAACCTGCATATGATTTAATTCCTCAGGATTTGAAATGGTTAGGAATAAAAGCAGATGAAGTTTACTATCAAAGTGACAGATTTGAGATTTATTATGATTATGCTCGTCAGTTAATAGAAAAAGGAGCTGCTTACATGTGTACCTGTGACGGAGCTACCTTTAAGGAGCTTAAGGATAACTGTAAGCCTTGCCCATGTAGAGATAATAGTGTTGAGAAAAATCTTGAATTGTGGGATAAATTTGATCAGATGCATGCGGGAGAAGCTGTTTTAAGAGTAAAAACTGATATTAATCATAAAAATCCAGCTATACGTGATTGGGTAGCTATGCGTATTGTAGAGGAAACCCATCCACGTTTAGGAAATAAATACAGAGTTTACCCTATGATGAACTTTTCAGTAGCTGTAGATGATCATTTAATGGGTATGAGTCATGTACTTAGAGGAAAAGACCATTTAGCAAATAGTGAAAAACAGAAATATTTGTATAATCATATGGGTTGGGATGTTCCTGAATTTATCCATTATGGTAGATTAAAAATGGAAGATATTGCATTAAGTACATCTAAAGCATTAGAAGGAATCAGCTCCGGCAAATACTCTGGATGGGATGATCCCAGATTAGGTACATTAAGAGCAATAGCAAGAAGAGGAATCCAACCTCAGACAATATATGATTTAATTACTGAAATTGGAGTTAAAATGTCTGATTCTGCCATCAGCTGGAAGAAGATTTACGGATTAAACCGTAATTTTCTGGAACCTATAGCTAATCGTTATTTCTTTGTAGAAAATCCTGTTGAAGTATCTGTTGAAGGATATGAAGATGGTGCTGTTGATATTGAAAGACCATTACATGCAGACCATGAAGACAGAGGAAACAGAATATTGCCATTTGCAGGAAAAGCATATTTAGCTAGTGAAGATATTAAAAATGGAGTAGCCAGATTAATGGATGCAGTAAATGTTGATATTAATGGGGATAAAATTACTTTTAATTCAACTTCTTTTGAACAAGCAAAAGATTTGAAAGCTAAAATTATCCAATGGGTTCCAATTGAAGATAATGTTAATGTAAGTATTGTTATGGATGATGCATCTGTAAAAACAGGTCTTGGTGAAGGAGCACTAAAAGATTTAAAAGTTGGGGATGTTGTGCAATTTGAAAGAGTTGGTTTTGCACGTTTAGATGAAATTAAAGATAATGAGTTAATATTTTATTATGCTCATAAATAGGAGAAACTATGACATTATTTACTAATGGATACATTACTCTTCCAATTCCTGAAGGATTTCAAAGTGTAAATAATCAGGAGGAATTTGTTGAGTTATTTTTAGTTGATTCGACGAAACCTATGACTATTAAAATATCAGTTATTCCTACACTGGCCGGATTAGTGGATATTAAAGAAAGCATTGAAAGAAACTTTAAAAATGGGGAGGGAAAATTAATTTTTTCTGATTTTATCCCTATTAATGATGATATTTATTATGCAGCTATTTCTTCTATGGATAATGGTGAAGTATCTGCCCGTTGTAATGAATTTTTATTTGTTAAAGATGATAATTTATATTCTTTTGAATTTGCATATCCCTATGCTGATGTAGAGTTAGATGACTTTTATTTAAATATAATTCGTTCATTAAAAATAGGAAAAGCAAAGTATATAGTGGAAGATGAAAGTTATAGGTTAAATGAATAAAAAATAAGAAAGTTTTTTTTCTTATTTTAATATATTTTTTTAATGTCTTTTGGATTAATAGTAATTTTTTTACCTCTGTATTTTACAGATATGTCATTACCTCTAATTCCATAGACTTTACTTGAGTATGATTCACCGTCATGCTTAAAGATAATTTCAGCACCTTTGCGAAGAATTACTTCATCATTGTTTATTTTTATTTTAAGATTATTTTTTTCTGGTTTTTCTTTTATTTTAAGTGTTTGTGATGCTTTTTCTGTTTCAGAATTTTTAACCATGTTTAATACTTTACGTGTATTTTCCTGTCTTAGTAATTGTTCTTGAGTTGGTTCAGTGTAATCATAGTCACTTGGATACTCTTCATGCCTTTCATTTATGATAGGTTCATATTCTGGAAATGCAGGTTCTTCTTCTTTGTATGTACCAACATTTCTTAAATACATTTCATCTGTAATGTGTTCTTTTTCATTTATTTGATTTTCCGGTGCAAGTTTTTCTTTTACTTCATTGAATATTTTAGAGTTTTTAATAGTGTTTGTTATTTTAGCTAAATCTTTTCTGTAGTCTAAATCACTTAATACATTTTCTTCTGGTTCTTCTTCATCTTTAAATAATTCAGATTCTTCTAATGGAGCTCCAAATTCATAATCCTCTTCAACAGCTGGAAGAACACTTAATTCATCTTCTTTTGATTCGATTTTAGTTGGAGATTTTAAAGTTGGTGTTTTTATTTCTTCATCATTAGCTAAAACATCTGCAATATTTTCTTCCTCAGGTGTTTTATCTTCTTTTTCATCTTCAATTAAAATATCTTTAATATTTTCTTCTTTTGAAACATCACCAGTAATTTCTTCTTTTTTATCTTTAGCTAAAATATCTGTGATACTTTCATCTTTAGGTGTTTTTTCTTCTTTTTTACTGGATTTAATTGCATTAGCTATATCTTCAGTATCTGATTTTTCTTTAACTTTATCTTTAGTTGTGTCATTAACAGCATCATAAAAATTAACTTCTTTTTTACTTTCAGCTGGTGTTTCAGTAATGGATTCAATTGAATCTTTTTTAATTTCAGTTATTGGAGATTCTTCTTTTTTACCTTCTTTCATTTGTTTGATACTTTTTTTAATTTCTGTTGTATCTTCTTTTTCTTTTCTGATGGTTTTAGATTCTTTTTCCCTTTCATTATCTTTTCTTTTTGATTCTTTAATCAATTCATCGATACTGAATAAATCTTTTAATTCATGTTTTGGTTTTTCTTCCAATGAAATATTATTTTCATTTTTTTCTTTTTTCATGTTTTTATTATTTTTACTCATAATATCCATCTGGGTTTCGTTAATTGGTTCTTGGAACTTTTGAACTTTTGTTTCATAATTAAAATTTATAGGTTTTCCTGGTTCTTCTTCTTTTGTTTCTATTTTGTTGGAAAATAGGTGTTCATTGGTTTCAGGAACAATATAGCTATTGAAGTTATCTTCCGGTATTTGACCTTGTTTTCTTAAGGAAGTACCTTTAGGCTGATCTTGTTTAGAGAAGTATGTTGAAACAAAAGATTTAGTTGGAGCGGTTTTTGATAAATTATTTTGATTATTTTTATTGGATGGGATTAATCCATCTAAACTATCCTTAGATAATAAAGGAGAGTTGTCTTTTTCTAATTCATCTTTTCTAAAATACAATTTTACGATAATTATAGCGATTATACCAATTATCGCAATATTAATCCACACTAATATAGTAGTTTCATTCATTTTTTCTCCACTTCCTTATTGAAATTTTATAACTTATAATTATATATCAGTTATTTATAATTATATAGTTTTAGATTTTTTAAAATTTTTAAAAAGCAGTTAGTTTATATATTCTGATAGCTAAAATATAAATTATATTAATAATTATATGAGGTTCAATCATGGTTGTTAAAATTAATGAAAACTATCTTAAATTAAAAAGTAGTTATCTTTTTGTTGAAGTAGCAAGAAGAGAAGCTGAATTCCAAAAAAATAATCCTGATGCTGATGTTATTAAAATGGGTATCGGAGATGTTACTAAACCATTAGCTCCTAGTGTTATTAAAGCATTTAAAGGTGCTGTTGATGAAATGGGTAAAGCAGATACATTTAGAGGTTATGGTCCTGAACAAGGATATGATTTTTTAGCTGAAGAAATTATTAAAAATGATTTTGAACCGTTCGGAGTTTCTCTTGACACTGATGAAGTATTTATTAGTGATGGAGCTAAATGTGATACTGGTAATATTCAGGAAATTTTTGATTTAGGTAATAAAATAGCTGTTACAGATCCGGTTTACACAGTATATGTTGATACTAATGTAATGGCTGGAAGAACTGGTGAAATGAAAGATAATGGTATGTATGAAGGACTTACATATTTAAAATGCAATGCAGAAAATGGATTTGTTCCGGAACTTCCAAAAGAAGATGTTGATATTATTTACTTATGTTATCCAAATAACCCAACAGGTACTACTCTTACTTATGATCAGTTAAAAGTATTTGTTGATTATGCAATGGAACATAAAGCACTTATTTTATTTGATGCAGCATATGAATGTTTCATTAGTGAAGATGATGTGCCTCATACTATTTATGAAATTGATGGGGCTAAAAATGTAGCTATTGAATTCAGAAGCTTTTCTAAAATGGCAGGTTTTACTGGTACCCGTTGTGCTTACACTGTTGTTCCTAAAGAATTAATAGGTTATGACAGCGAAGGTAATGAGGTTCAGTTAAACCAATTATGGAACAGAAGACAAACTACAAAATTCAATGGTGTTTCTTATCCTGTTCAAGTTGCAGCTGCTGCAGTTTATTCTGATGAAGGTAAAAAAGAAATTAAAGAAACTATTGACTATTATATGGAAAATGCAAAAGTAATCAAATCTAGCTTAGAAGAATTAGGTCTTGAAGTTTATGGTGGAGTTAATTCACCTTATATATGGGTTAAAACTCCAAATAATATGGATTCATGGGCATTCTTTGATTTATTATTAAATGAAGCTAATGTAGTTGGAACTCCAGGTTCAGGATTCGGACCAAGTGGTGAAGGTTATTTGAGACTTACTGCATTCAATACTTTAGAAAATACTAAAGAAGCAATGGACAGAATTTCCAAATTAAATTTTTAGGTGTTTTTTGTGAGGAAAATTGAAAAACCAGTTGAAATTGAACAGGGTGATTCATTTAAAGTTATCTTATCTAAATACGGTGCTTTAGCTTTAGATAAACAGGAAAACTTATCAGAATTAATCGGAGATTTGGAAGGTCAGTTGGATATTGAAAAAGGTGTATTAACATTTAGTGATGATATTTCATTCAATGTTCAGATTTTAGGTTTCTTCAATGAAGAAGCTAAAAAATGGTCCTGGGCATGGGATAATGAAAGTATAGGATTTGATGAAAGTCTAATTGAAGCTGCAAAAGAAATTCATGAAATAGGTTTAAAATATGAAATCGGCCAATTTACAACTCCTGAATTTGAAACAACTTTTGATGATTGTCATATATGGGCAATGGTAGCTACTTCTATTTTAAAAATGGACGGATACTATGGAGTTAATATGGAAGGATTGGATATCTTTGTAGCTATTAAATCTGATTTGATAGTTGAAAACAATTCAGTTCTTAAATTCAGAGATACATTCTACACTTTCCAGAAGAATTTTGAAATTTTCCCAAAAATAGCTTTTGAATCATATACAAAACTTAAGGGCTATCCTTTCAAACAGAAAGAAGAGTTTGCTGTCGCTAAACTTGGTGAAAGTCGTATTATTGCAAGTTTCACTGAAAGAGGTAATGTAACTCACATTCAAATGCTTTTAGAAGATGAGTGATTTTATGAATCAGGAATTAGTTGATGAAATAGAATATACAAAAGAATTATTAGCTAATTCTGGGTTTTTCAACAGGGAAGATATTATAGAAATATTGGAAGAGCAGTTCATTGAAGAGGACATTGATTTTTCCAATATTGAAATATCTTTTAGTCAGAAGGATAACTCTAACTTTAAAGTATTGGAAAATGCTTTTATCAAATTAGCCGGTGAAAACATTATAGCTATTCATAACTGCGGTTATGATATTGAAGAGGGAGTAACTGATGCCTTTGAGTTATTTGTTCATCTGAAAAACAATAAATATGACCCTGTGGGTTTTTGTTTTTACACATTTTGGGATGTTGAGGAAGCTATTGAAGACAATAAACTGAAAATCACTTTTGGAGATTTTGAGAATAATCCTGATAAAGCTTTGGAAATTGGAAAAATTGTTTTCAGCACTTTAAAAGAATCTAATTTTGATGTTAATTGGGACGAAACAGTTAACAACCAGATTGAAATTTCCATTGAATGGGATAAAATTTTTGATGAAAATAAGGAATATGAAATGGAAGGCGCTTTTGAAGCATATATAAATAATAATTAGGTGTTTGAAAATGAATTCAAAATCATTAAATTTAATTGAGGAAGTTATAACTTCTTTTGGAATGTGGGATTCTTTAGAAATAGCTCAAGATTCAATATATCTGGAATTTAGTGATGTTGAGTTAGGAAACCCTAAATATAATGATAGTTTAAATTTATCCTTCAGATTTTCAGACAAGTCATTTATTGTCTTTTTTTATAATAACATCTGGGATGCTGAGTTTTTAGCTAATTTTGATTTTAAAAACCATTTCATTAATGAAGATTTTGTTTTAAAAGTGGAAAAAATTAAATTTTTGGATTTTGAATATCTGAATACCTTTTTTTATAATTATGCCAAAGATAAAGTCCTATCTTTAGATGGGGAGTTTGATATTCATAATATCAGAAATGATTTCTTTGTTTTACTTGAAACTGAGGAATTAGCTATTGCTGTTGGCGGAAATGAAATGGATTTCTTTTTCAATGATTTAAAATTAGATGACGATAGCTTAAAAGAATTATCTAATCAGTGGATTCTTTATTTTTTGAAATATCGTTTAAAAAGAAATATTATCATGAAAGATCCGATGTGTGAACATAACACATTAATTTAAAATAAAATTAATAGCTGTTGGTTATAAACAGCTATCTTTTAAACTCTTTTTTCCAATTTAAAAATACAGTTTGTCCTTGGATTTGTAGCCTATATGGCAGACAATAAAACAAAGAGCACTGATTATAGTTATAATCAGTAATGTTATTTGGGAACAGGAAATCAGCTGCGGATAGTTAGATGGCTGAATTATTACATTTCCCATCATTATTGCAAAAATCACAGTTAATATTCCAGTACTTAATGTTTGACCGAGTATTCTCATTGTAGCTACTGCACTTGATGCCATTGGAGTATCTTTTGGTGGAACACTGCTCATTATAGTGTTGATGTTTGGACTTGCGAATAATCCGTATCCTATACCTTGCAATGCAAGTGATACAAGTACAATTACAATTGATGTGTCTTTATCAAGAGGTACAAGTAGGATTAAACCGACAGTTACAATTATCATTCCGATTGTTGCAATTTTTTGAGGATCAATTCTATCAGATAATTTTCCGGCTGCCGGAGCTACAATAGCCATCAATAATGGAAATGTAATTAAAATCAGTCCTGAAAGCTGTGAATCAAAGCCACGTACATACTGGAAATTGTAATTGACAATTGTAGTTACTACAAAGGTAGCTATGTAACTTAATATACTGGCTATATTGCTTGATAAAAATTTCTTATTTTCATATAATTTTATGTCATATGCAGGATATTTTGAGTTTAACTCAATTTTACCAAATAAAATCAGTAAAAGCACTCCAGCAACAGTTATTATAAATCCTATTGCTGTATTGAATATTGAAAATCCGTAAATCAATAATAATATTCCAATTGCAAAGACCAGAGAACCTTTCAAGTCGAATTTTTCATTTTGGTATTTGAACCATTCCTCTTTTATTGTAAAAAGCAATATGAGGTTTAATAATATAAAAGGAATCATTACCCAGAATATGGATTCCCAGCCGAAATTATAGGTTAGACTGCCTCCAAGTACTGGTGCCAGTGCAATTCCGATGTATGTGCAGCTTACAGTTATTCCCAGTGCCTGGCCTCTTTTTTCAGGACTTATTGCTTCAGCAATTATTAACATTGAATCTACACAAAGGCCGGCACCTCCGATTCCTTGAATTACTCTGAATATTAATAATTCAGGAATTGTGTGTGATAGGGGAGTTCCAATACTTCCGATTAACATTAAAATTACAGAGTAAATAAATGTTTTCTTAACTCCATATCTGCTGCAGAGCTTTCCTAAAGGAATAGCTAATACTCCCATTGTTAATAAAAATATATTTGTAACCCAATTTTGCATTATATTACTTAATCCAAAAATTTCAGCCATTTTAGGCAGTGCAACAGGCGTAACATTTCCCATGTATGCACCGTAAAATGTGGCAAGAGAGGCTACAGTTATAACAATAAAATCTCTTTTTTTATTTGCATTCATAAAAAACAACTCTCTTTTTTCTTTATTATAATGTAGTTTGTATTTTTTAAGTAATATGCTATTTTCTATTTGCTTTTTTTTTAAAAAAAGAGGATAATGGGAGGTTAAATTATCTTTGTGTGGTGTTTAGTTTATCATTGGAGTTCATTCCTACAAGTGATGCTAAAACACTTATGACTCCAAGTACTGTTGAACATATTAAAGCTAAATGACAGCTTTCACTAAGTTGGGGATATACACTAGGTGTTATAGCCACATTACCCATTACAAATGCAAAAATAACTGTCAGTATACCTATACTTAATGTCTGACCGATAACTCTCATGGTAGCTACTGCAGCTGATGCCATGGTTGTTTCATTTGGCGGAACACTGCTCATAATTGTATTTGTATTTGGGCTGCTGAACAGTCCATATCCGACACCCCCAATCATCAATGCAATAATTATGATATATACTGATGTGGAGTCATCCATTGTTGTCAGTATTAATATGGCTATTGTTGCAAGTCCCATTCCAAGTGCTGAGAGCTTTTGAGGATTTATCAAATCAGACAATTTTCCTGACTGTGGTGTTACAATTGCCTGCATTATTGGCATACTGATTAAAATCAGTCCTGTCATTTGTGCATTCCAGCCTAAAATATATTGGAAATGGTAATTGATAATTGTAGATACACTAAAAATGGAAATATAACTTATTACGCTGGCTATGTTGCTTGATAAGAATTTGTGGTTCTTATATAATCTTACATTAAATATAGGATATTTCTGTTTTAATTCATAGTAAATGAATATTATTAGAAATATTACTCCAACTGCTGTAATTGCCTGTCCGGTTTGTGTATGCAGTTCTGTAAATCCATACATAAATGCTGAAATTCCAATTCCATAAAAAACACTTCCTTTTATATCAATCGGATCATCTGCATCTAATTTCCATTCCTCTTTAATTTTTAAATAAGTAAGGACCACTACAATAAAACTTACAGGAAGTGTTATTGCAAAGATACTTTCCCAGCCAAAGTTATATGTTAAACTTCCTCCCAGTACTGGAGCCAGAGACAGTCCGATATAAACTGAAGCTATGTTTATTCCCAATGCACGTCCTCTTTGATTATTTGGAACAGCTTTTACAATCATACTTACTGAAGATACAAAAATTGCAGCAGATCCTATAGCCTGAATAAATCTGAACAGTAATAGCATTTCAGTATTTGCTGCCATTATTATTCCTGCAGTTCCTATGAAAAATACAAGTGCACCATAGAAGAATGATTTTTTAAGTCCTTTCTGTGCACAAATTTTTCCGAAGGGGACACTTAACACAGCCATTGTTAATAAATAGAGGTTTATTGTCCAGTTTTGCAAAATATTGCTTAAGTGAAATACTCTTGCAAGTTCCGGCAGAGCCATTGTTACTGCATTTGATGTGTAGGCAGCCATAAAACTAGCCAGTGATCCTACAAGCACTACATAAAATGCTGTTGTTTTTTTAATCATTTGTTTTTATTTCTCCGTTTTATTGTTTTTTTAAAATAAGAATATTGATATATTTGTTAAGTATGTACAATAAAACTTTGCCAGCAACTATAAAAAAATTAGTTTGGGAATAAATAGTTATAAATTTTATTTATTCCAGAAAAAAATCCGTTATATTCTTTGTTATGTATATTACCCATCATATCTTCGATACGGTCATCTAACTCTTTAGTATAAGTTTTGTTGTTGTAATCATGGGTTGTGAAGTAATGAACTTCAATACTATAATTTGTATCCTCTTTTGGAAAAACATAGTTTACTCCGACATGATCCCATTGATAATCATTATCTCTTGAAGGATTTGAATAATACTGTTTGGAAACATTAATGCCTCCTAAATCAACATTTTCTTTTTTTAATACTTTAAAACCTCCAGATTCCATAGAAGCAAATTTGGCATTTGAAATGTCGGTTATACTTGATTCCGGCCAATCATCCCATACATCAATAATAGTGTAGTTGTTTGTAATTCCATTATCTGTTTTTGCTTGACTACTAAGGTTTACTTCATCTGTTGTGTTCCAGGCTTCTGGAACTACAATATTTGAATGTCCAAATTCAATGGTTTTGTCTGTATGGACACTTAAAAAATTATTTATGGCACTCATATTAGCCACAAAAAATATTATTATAATAGCAATAACAATGCTCATAAAAATATCTCTTTTTTGCATATTATTCCTCTATTCCTTTATGTTTGGTTTTATCCCATTTTCTTTCTTTTCTAATAATCATTTTAAACATTGTTTCGAAAAATAATGGTATTAAATGGAAACAATAAATCCAATAACCGATAATGTCTTTTATAAATTTTAAAGGGCCTGCTTTTTCACGTAAAAGGGCAATAGAAATTCCTGGAATAAATGCTATTGTTGAGATTATTCCTACAATAATTGGAGCATCCATTCTAATTATAGTTACTCCATGAAATATAAACCAAGAAATTGCATTTAGTATACTAACAATAAATCCAAAGAATATGAATAAGTTAAATGCATAAAATGAAATGTGTTCGATAATCCCGTATTTCTTTATAAGTGGTAGTGGGGATTTTAAAATTTTTGGCAAATAGATGAATATGGTTTCAAAGTTACCGATAGCCCACCTTGTTCTTTGTTTAAAGAAAGACTTCCAATCAGTTACAGCTTCCTGATAAACTGCGGTTTCTCCACAATAACGTATTTGACCACCTTTAAGTAATATTTTAACGGATAGATTTAAATCTTCAGTTACTGCAAATCCGTCCCATTTTTCACCATCAAGAATAGCTTGTTTTTTAACAAATTGCCCATTACCTCCTAAAAATCCGCTTTTTCCTAAATTATCTTTAGCTATTAATGTATTTCCAAAACTTTCAAATTCTACATGCTGCATATTTGCAAGGAAGTTTTCATCTTTGTTATACATTTTAACTCTAGTTTGAACACCCTGAACTTTGGGATTATTTAAATAAGGCATAACAATATTTAAGAAATCTTTTTCTACTTGGGTATCAGCATCAAAAACTCCAATTATTTCTCCTTTTGATAAACTTAGAGCATCATTCAATACAAAACCTTTTCCTTTTCCAGATTTTGGAGGTTTTCTTGTAACAATTCTCAATATGGGAATATCTTTTTTTAATTCGGATAATTTTTCACCAGTACTATCTGTTGAACCGTCATTTACAACAATAAGCTCAAAGTTAGGTTTTCCATTTAAAGTATAATCTATTTGGCTAATGCTGGTTACTGTTTGAGCAATAGTATACTCTTCATTATGTGCAGGAATAATAATGCTAACAAAAGGAGGTTTTTCATAAGGGATAGGTTTTTCCTGTTTTTTTGTACTGCTTATAGCTAAGAAAAGCATGGTTAATGTTGGAATAAGAAGAAGCCATTGAAGCCATGTTACATTTCTAGCTAGTATTCCTGAAATTATTAATGCACTGCAAGTCACTAGAAGAAATATTGAATTTGATTTTTCAATTAAAAGTTCTTCATTTTTTTCTTTAATCCTATCTTTAGCATTTATTGTTTTTAGTGTGTTGATATTATGTTTTTTTACAGATACATCAATCATTCTTTCTAATTCTTCTATTTCAATAGGCTTTATTAAATATCCGAAGGGATTTCCAGGAATTATTTCTTCAATTATGTTATCAGTTATATCATCGATTATAGCTATATGGGGTATGTTTATTTTTTCAATTGAAGAAGTTATTTCCCTGTAACTTGAATTATTGATTTTTGTATCTAAAAGAAGTATGTTGGGAATGTCTTTTTTTATATTTTTTACAAGTTTCTTCCCATCACTTTCAAATCCAATTATTTTATATTTGGCATTGTTTAATGATTTATTTATAGAGGATATAAACTCATCATCATTACTTCCAATATAAACATGGGTTGTGTAATTTTTTGTTGTTGCAATTTGTTTTATATTCTCTTTTGTTGGCGACTTCATTTTAATCCCATTTATTCTGTAAACCCATATGAATCATTTATTTTTTTTGATTCTACTTTTGATTTAGCTATTGCTATTTTTAAAGTTTTATCTAATTTATTAATATCATATGGTTTTGAAACAAAGCCGTAAGATCCTTTTATATTTGATTTGTTAAAAGTTTCAGCATCATTGTTTGCAGTTAAATATACAACTGCAATTCCTAATTCTGATATGACTTCACTAGCTTCAATACCACTCATGTTGCCTTTTAATTTAATATCCATTAAAACAACATCAGGTAAATGTTCTGCAGCCATGTCAATTGCATCCTGACCGTTATCTGCGGTGCCGATTACTTTATAACCCAAATCTTTTAATCCGTATTGTAAATCTAGTGCAATAATTGATTCATCTTCTACAATTAATATTTTTTCTTCCATATTAAGTTCCTCTTTTATTTATATCCTACATATTCTTGATTTATTGGAAATTTTATTTCAAATTGAGTTCCATTATTTACAGTTAATTCTAAAGTTCCATTAATCTGTTTAATTAATGATTTAATAATTATTGAACCTAAACTTTGCATTTTAGTATCTTTCAGCCCGATACCATTATCTTTAAATACAAATTCACAGGTTTCACCATCAATTAATTTCATATGTTTATATATTTGTTTATTTTTTGTATTGTCATTAAATGCATGTTTAACTGAATTAGTTGTTAATTCGTTTATTATTAATAAGAGTGGTGTAACAAGAGAAATAGGCATCCATAATTCTGGATCAATGCATGTTATAAAATTTATGTCGTTATGTGAACTCAATAAATTATTCAATGTTTCCTCTTGTTGTGTAATAGCTTCACTTACATTTAAATTTTCAAAATCTAAACTTTCACAAGTTTGTGCATGTAAAATTGATAATGAGTTTAGTCTACTTTGCATATGTTCGATGATTAATTCGGGTTCTTTTGAATATTCCCTTTTTTCCAAATTTATAAAACTATTTAATATTTGTAAGTTATTTTTTATTCTATGATGAACCTCTTTAATTATTATTCTTTGTTTTTCTATAATTTTTATATGTTCTCTTTTTTCAATATCATGTGTAATGTCAATTAAAAATCCAATAGTATGGAGTTCATTGTTCACATAAAAGTTTTCAAGTATTAATTCGCAGGTTATTGGTTTTTTTGTAGTTTTATCTTTATAAAAAGTAAAAGTTTCATCAAATTTATTTACTTCTCCGGATTCCATTTTTTTTAGTTTTTCAACTACTTTTTTTTCTCCAATATGTTTATAAATATTATAATTATGAGTATATTCTTGTTTTTTTACTCCAATAATATTATAAAAACCATCAGTAAATGAATAAGTCACTGGATTAAATGGCTCTAGTAATAGTGCAAGTTTTTGAGAATGTGTAAATCCATTTAAAATATAATCAATTGGATTAAGAATACTTGAATCTAATTCTGAGCTTATATCTTTAAAAAAACCATAAATTCCCACATATTCATTATTATTGTATTTTGGATATAAATTACATTCTAAAGTTTTTATTTTCCCATTTTCAGTTTTAATCCTAATTTTTTCTTTTATTTCCATTTTTCTTGGAAGATTTTCATTTAGGGATTTTTTAATTTTTTCTTTATCTTCTTTAAGTGCCAGATCAAAGATTATATTATAATATTTGTCAGAAGACTTTTGATGTCTGCCTAAAATATTGTATATTCCGTTTGTCCAAGCATATTTATTATTTATTTTATAATAGCTGCCTGTTTGCGACATATATTCAATCAAATATAATTTATCACTGTGATTCTTAATTGCGGAAGTTTTGGTAATTGATTCAGCTTCATAATTGTTAATAATGTATATGTACCCATTTTTTTCCATTATTATTGTAGTTACAATTAAACTTAATGTATTCTCTTCAAAATAGAGTAATCTTAATTTTTCAATTTTGCTCTTTTTATTTACAACTTTTTTAACATGTTCCTTGAATAGATCATGATAAAATGGGAGACATTCACTAAAACGTCTTCCAAGGATATCTTTAGGGTTTATATTTAATCTTTGCAGTAATGTTTTTCCAAATCTTGTGACTATTAAGTCTTCTCCATTATCAACAGGAATGAATTGATTAACGTCAGATGAAATTTGATTTAAAATAGATTCAAATTCAAGGGGTTCAACATCTGTAACTTTCGGAGAATTATAAAATATTACTTCTTTACTTAAATCATATATTTTTACTTCTTCGACTTTTTCTATTGGGAAGTATTTTTTTTCAATATTCATTTTTTGAGACCTTAATTATAATTTATTATTTTGTATATCATATGTATCTTCTTTAATTGGGAATATTATTTTAAATCTGCTTCCGTTTTCAGGAGTGTTAATTTCGAGAGTTCCATTTATCTGTTTTGTTAAAGATTGAATAATATTTAATCCTAAATGCCCTTCTTTATTCTCAATTTTTTTAATTCCCTTACCGTTATCTGTGTATATAAGTTCACAAGTTTCATTATTAATTAATTTTGCACTTTTTGTTATTATTTTTTCTTGATTTTCATCATTTTTAAATGTATGTTTAATTGAATTGGTTGTTAATTCATTAATAATTAACATTATTGGAGTTGTTATTGAAATTGGCAAACAAATATCAGGTTCAATATTTGAAATAAAAGTTATATCTTTATTTTTACTTAATAAATTATTTAATGCGGTGTCTTGGTTTTCTATGTTTGTTTTTAAGTTTAAGATTTCAAAATCACCATTTTTACATGTTTGATTATGTAAATCAGCTAATGATTGTAATCTACTTTGCATATGTTCAATAACCAATTCTGGTTTATCTTGATAAACTTTTTTTTCTATATTAATAAAACTATTCAATATTTGGAAATTGTTTTTTATTCTATGGTGAACTTCTTTGATAATTATGCTTTGTCTTTTTGCATATTCAAGTTGTTTACTTTTTTCAATATCTTTTGTAATATCAATTAAAAATCCTAAATGGTGTATTTCATTATTTATGTAAAATGATTCAAGAGATAATTCAATAATTTTCTTATTCTCTTCTGATTTATTCGGGTAATATGTAAAAGTTTCATTTAGTTTATTTATTTTTCCATGCCGTATGCCGTTAATTTTTTGAACTATATCTTTTTCTTCTATATTTTCAATAATATGTTTCCAATTATTTTTATAGTCGTGCTGTTTATCTAGTTCTAAAATTTCGTAAAATCCTTCACTAAATGAATATTTGCTGCTAAATGGTTCTATAAGCAGTGCTAATTTAGAATTTTTTATAAATCCATTTATTAAATAATCCATACTTCTATTTTTTTCAGTTAATTCATGGCTAATATCTTTAAAAAAACCAGTTTTACTTATAATTTCATTATTTTCATCAAATTTTACATAAACATGGCTGTCAAGATATTTAATATTGCCAGTTTTAGTTTTGATTTTTATAATTTCTTCAATATGTGGTGATTCAGGGCCTAGATTATTTAATAATTTTTCAACTTTGTGCTGGTCTTCATCAACTACTAAATTAAAAACAATATTATAATATTTGGTCGTCAATTTCAGGAGTTCTATTTATTATGTTATAAATTCCGGAGGTCCAAGTATACTTGTTTTTATATTTGTAATAACTTCCGGTTTGGGAGAAATATTCAATTAGCTCCAATTTTCTGCTGTCATTATCCTCTTTTATTCGAGGCTTATTTTTTTCTTTCTCTGAGGAATAATCTTCAACAATATATAGTTTTCCGTTGTCTTCTAAGATAGTTGTATGGACTATTGATTGTATACGATTATTTCTATAATAATAGAGTCTTAACTTTATGGTTTTTTTGGTAGTTACTGCTTTTTTGCAATAATCTTTCAATAAATTATAATGAAATGGAAGAACATTACTATACATTCTACCTTCAACATCGTTTGAATCAAGATTTGTTTTTTGCAGAGTAGTCCAGCCTAAACGCATAACTATAAAATCATTTCCCTCACGTATAGGCAAAAGTATGTGGATGTCTGAAGGTACGGCTTTTAATAGTTTTCTGTGTTTGGGCTGGTGTATGTCCAATATCTTAGGTGATGGTTTGTAAATGTCTTTTGTGTTTATATCATGTATTTCAATTTCCGCTATGTCACTGTTTTCATCATATCTTTTTTTAACATGCATTTTTAAATTAACCCCACTTATATCCAATTTTATATTTATACTAAATTATATATATATAATATTTTGGTAGATATGCATAGAATACCTGCCCAATTTTGCCTATTTAATGTATGTCATGTATTATTTTTATTTTTTTAAGTTTTTTAATTATATTTTGAAATTTAATTTTGTATTTTTAGAAATTAAAGTTAAATATGTGACTTTTGATGGTACTGGATTCACTAGCGACAATTCAGACAAATATTACGCAAAAATACGCAATAACGAACGAAAACACTACACCAAATCACACATTGCAATCGATGTTGATTCAAGATTAATATTGTATTCACAAGCAGCAAGAGGGCCTAAACACGATACAACCTTTGCAATAGCACCCATTAGAAGTTTAAAAAAACATAAACCAGAATATGTAATAGCAGACAAAGCATATGACACAGAAAAAATAAGGGAATGCATAAACAAAGAAATAAAAGCATCCGACCAAATACTACTCAAATCCAACTTCAGACACGGTTGGTACAGACGATTAAGCCAAAAAACATTCAACAAAGAAATATACTCACTAAGAAACAATGTAGAAAGCGTATTTAGTGTTATAAAAAGAAAATTAAACGGGAACAACAAAAGTAAAAGTACAAGACTACAAAACAAGGAAACAAGACTCAAAACAACAATTTACAATACTCTTCAATCAATCAAAATAGAAAAATAGGATTTCAACAGAGTCAATTTTTGGAAAAGTTTTTAAAAGAGTATTGACAAAATATTTTAGTGTTGTGAAAATTTTTATTTTCATGTTTTTAAGATTATGAAAGGAGTTATTAAATGACTTGTAGTATTTTAGTCGGTGGAGCATGGGGTGACGAAGGTAAAGGTAAATGTATCACTTATCTTTGTGGTAATGATAAACCTGATATTATTGCTCGTGCAGGTGTAGGTCCAAATGCAGGACATTCTGTTGAGTTTAATGGTGAAAAATATGGTTTAAGACTCATCCCTTCTGGTTTTGTACATACTGATGCTAAACTCATGATTGGTGCTGGAGTATTAGTGGATAAAGATGTTTTATTTAAAGAATTTGAAGATTTAAAGAAATATAATGTAAAAGAAAGAACTTTTGTTGATCCTAGATGTGCTATTATTACTAAAGATCACAGAGAAAGGGACAAAAAATCAGAGCATTTAGCTAAAAAAATAGGAAGTACAGGATCCGGCTGCGGACCAGCTAATTCTGATAGGGTGTTAAGGACAGTTAAATTAGCTAAAGATGTTCCTGAACTTGAAGATTATTTGACTGATGTTTCTTTAGAAACTAATGATGTTTTAGATAATGGTGGAGATGTATTTATTGAAGGTTCTCAAGGATTTGCATTATCTCTTTACTATGGAACTTATCCATTTGTAACTAGTAAAGATACCACTGCAAGTACATTTGCTGCTGATGTAGGTGTAGGTCCAACTAAAGTCGATGAAGTAATCAATGTATTCAAAGCTTATATTACCCGTGTTGGTGAAGGACCTTTCCCAACTGAAATTTCACAAGAAGAAGCTGAAAGTAAAAATATTGAAGAATATGGTGTTGTAACTGGACGTAGGCGTCGTGTAGGTTTATTTGATATGGAACTTGCAAAAGAATCCTGTAGAATCAATGGTGCAACTCAAATAGCTTTAACCTGTGTAGACAGATTATATCCTGACTGTGCTAGAACACAAAGTTATGATGATTTGTCTGCAGAGACCAAAAAATTCGTTGAAGAAATTCAATCTGAAACTGGTGTTCCAGTAACTATTATTTCAACAGGTCCGGATTTAAAGGACACTATTGATTTAAGAAAAGAATTATTATAATTAATTAATTCCTTTCACTTTTTTTAATTTATTTTTGCTTAATTGTTGATATTTTTTAAAAAGGTTTTGTTCATGGCTTTAATTTTAAAGTTTAAGAATGTTTCAGAAACTTTTATATATTGCTATTTTTAATACATATTACTGTAATTTAATTATGGTGATGATATGAATAAAAAATCAATTATAACTATTGTTATAATCGTTGCTGTTATCATTATTGCAGCTGGAGCATATATGTTTTACTCCAGTCAAGATGATGGTACAGTAACTATTGGTTATCTTCCAAGTGATCATGATGCAGCTTTATTCATTGCTGATGCTCAAGACATGTATCAAAAAGAAGGTATTAATACTAAATTAGTTCAATTCAATAATGGTGGAGACTTAATGACTGCTATGGCTAGTGGTGAAGTGGATGTTGGATATGTAGGTATCACTCCAGTATTGTCTTCAATAGAAAAAGGCGTACCAGTAAAAGTTATTTCTGGTGTACAGACTGAAGGTAGTGGAATTGTTGTAAGTAACAGTTCAGGAATTACTTCTGTTCAGGATTTAGAAGGCAAATCCATTGCTACTCCTGGAGAAGCTTCCATCCAATATATGTTGCTTAAATATTATTTAAATCAGAATAATATTGATATTAAAGATTTAAAAGTTTCTGCAATGAAAGTTCCTTCAATGAATGATGCTTTAAAATCTAATCAAATTGACGGTATGTTAACTTATGAACCGTTTGTAACTACTGCAGTTGAAAACGGCAATACTGAATTGGTTGACTCATCTGAAATCATACCTGGACATCCATGCTGTGTAGTTGCAGCATCTGATGATTTCTTAAAAGAACATCCTGATGAAGCTAAAAAAATTGTAGAAATCCATGCTAATGCTACTAAATATGTTCAAGAACATCCTGATGATGCAGTATCCCAATTACCAAAAGACATAGTAGCTAATCCGGATATTGAGAAAAAATCTTTAAGCGGAATCAATTTTGTTTCTGGATTGGATGATGTATACAAACAAAATGTAATGGACTTCATGAATATTGAAGTTGATTTAGGTGTTTTAAAAGAAAAAATCCCTGCAGATAAAATCTTTTATGATGTAACTGCTTAACTTATCTTTTGAATGTAATTTTTTATAAGTTACATTCCCCTTATTTTTTTTAGATTTTGATTCTGCTGCTGAAAGTTACAGCACTTCATTTGAAGAATCTTAACAATAGTTGATTGTAAAATAGAAAGAAGTAGCTGTGGTTATATTTGAAAGTTTTATTTTCACTTTAATATAATCAAAGCAATTTTTAATTTAAAGCACGAACTTTAATGTTTTTTTAAATATCTTTTGTGCTATCTACATAATCAATAGCTATTTTTAACAAGTTTGTAAATGTATTTACGATTTCCATAATTGCATTATCCAAATCTGCAATAGCTTGATCCAATTCGGAATTGTCTATTCCGATATTTTTTAAATTGTCAATACTTTTTACAAGACTTTCCCTGTATTGTGGAAATATCTGATTTATATATTTAAAAAATGGTTCATATTCATTGTAATTAACTTCTTTTTGATTTAAGCTGTCTACAATATCCAAATACATTCTGTTAAAGTCTTTGGCACTATTTTTAAAAGAGGGAGCTGTGTTTTCAATTTCTTCAGTTAATATTTTTATAGCTTCAGGATTATTATTTTGAAGTTCATCTGCATTTTTTTGAATTATTTCGCCGATATTTTGAAATCCTGTGTTTAATCTGGTTATAGCTATGGTATATAATTCCAAATCGATTTCATTAGTTATAGTATAACCTCCAACTAATGTTTAAAAGAAAAAAATAGTAATTTCTCAAATGAGAAATTATAATTTGATTTTTATATCAAGAGCACTTGATCCGTTTTCGTATACGAAAATTGGGTTAATATCCAATTCGGATATTTCAGGGAAGTCTAAGGTTAACCTAGCTACTCTTTTAATAGCTTCTTTTACAGCATCAATATCACATGGTGCTTCTCCTCTGTAACCTTTAAGCAATTCGCTAACTTTAGTGTCATTGATTTGCTCATCAATTTCTTGACTGCTGATACCGTTAGCTAATTTAAAGGATACATCTTCAATAAGGTTAACGTAAATTCCACCCATACCAAATGCAATCATTGGTCCGAATTGTTTGTCTTTAATCATACCGACAATTACTTCCTGACCGGTTTCCATCATTTTTTGCACTTCCACACCGTCAGGTACAATGTCAGGATGTGCTTTTTTAGCATTAGCTATGATTTCATCGAAAGTTGCTTTAGCTTCTTCTTCACTTTCAATTCCTACTTTTACTCCACCGATATCTGATTTGTGAAGTATTTTGTCAGAAGCTATTTTAAGTACAACCGGGAATTCCATATCTGCTGCTAATTGGCTTGCTTCATCTGCATTGGTAGCTAATTTAATTGGTGCAGCTTCAATTCCATAAGCTTCAGCTACTGCATATGCCTCACTACCAAGTAAGGTGTCTCTGCCGTCAGCTTTAACTTTAGCAAATATCTCTTCTACAGCTTTTTTATCGATGTTGTCTAAATCATCAATACAGGAATCAGCTTCTCTGCGTTCCAATTCAGCATAGGTTGTCATAGCTGCAAGTGCATCTACTGCATTTTCAGGGAAAACATAAGTAGGCACATTGTGGGATCTTAGTGCATGATTTGCTGCTTCAAAGGTTGGCCCACCCATATTTACAACTAAAATAGGTTTTCCGAATTTTTCTCTTTCTTCTAAGATTGCAGCTGCAATTCCGTCTGGGTCTGCAGATGCTGTAGGACAAACCATGATGATTAAACTGTCTACTTGATCATCTTTTAAAACAATATCTAATGTTTCTTTGTACCTTTGTACTGGAGCGTCTCCTAAAACATCAATAGGGTTGTTTACACTACCTTCTTCAGGAATACCTTTCCTTAATTTTTCTTTTGTTTCTTCATCAAATTGAACAAGTTCCAATCCTTGTCTTTCCATTTCATCTACAGTAAGTACTCCTCCACCACCGGCATTGGTAATGATAGCTACATTGTTTCCTTCTGGAAGTGGTGCTTTGGAAAATGCTAATCCGATATCAAACAATTCTGCCATGCTGCTTACACGAAGGATTCCGGATTGTTCAAAAGCAGTATCAAATGCCAAGTCACTACCTGCTAAAGCACCGGTGTGAGAAGATGCTGCTTCTGCACCAGCATTACTTGAACCGGATTTAAGTACAACGATTGGTTTTTTAGCAGTGGTTTTTCTCATTGCTTTAACAAAGTTATCATCATCAGATATTGATTCTAAATAACAGATAATAACTGCAGTTTCAGGATCTTCAGCTAAATACTCCATTAATTCGGTTTCAGTTACACCAGCTTTGTTTCCAAGGCTGATTACTTTACTGAATCCGATTCCTGAAGTAAGACTCCAGTCAAGAAGTGCTACCATCATAGCCCCACTTTGGGAAATAAATGCAATATTTCCTTTTGGTGGCATCATTTGTGCAAATGAAGAGTTTAATGGAGTGTGGGAATCTGTAATTCCTAAACTGTTTGGTCCAATAATATTTATACCATATTCTTTACTAAGTGCAACTAATTCTTCTTCTAATTTTGCACCTTCTTCTCCAATTTCTTTGAAACCAGCACTAATAACTACCATGTTTTCTACGCCAGCTTCACCACAGTCTTTTATTGATTCATTTACAAAAGCTGCAGGAATGGACATAATTACTAAGTCCACCTTTTCAGGAACATCTTTAATATTTTCATATGCTTTTAACCCTTGGATTTCTCCTCCTTTTGGGTTAATTGGGTATACTTTTCCGTTATATCCTCCAGAGATGATATTATCTATGATAATATAACCTACTTTACCTGGGGTGTTTGAAGCTCCGATTACAGCAACTGAATCAGGTTTAAACATTTTATTGAGATCTTTCATAGGTTTTTTCTCCTAGTTCTTTAATTTTTACCATTATTTAAATTATAATTTTTATGACGTTATAATTTGTAATGATAAATAATTAAAAATTATTATACTACTATTTTATGTTCTATTGTTATATAAAGATTGTTGTTATGAACAGTTTTATATCTTTTTAATAATTTTAACAGTATCTTTTGATACTTTGGTTAGTGTTATAACGAATTTTTTTGCTTATTTTTAGAAGATAAATTTTTTTTAATGGAAATTTTTTTACAGTTGTATCAAAATTTGATGAAAATATATAACTTATAATAAATATAATATTATATTAACTTAAATTATTATAATTAATTTTTATTCACTGTTAATTTTAGGGGTTAGGAAATGAGTTTGATTATTGCTTATATTGGAAAAAAAGGATGTGTAATGGCTAGTGATAAAAGAAGAATTGGTTATTTTGGAAATAAAGAGCAGTTAAATGCATTGGAATCCGAGTTATATAGTGGCAAAATAAAAAATGATGATGAATTTAAAAAGAAAGCTGATGAATATGGCATTGCAATTAAGTTAACTGAAGATGCTACTAAAATAACTACTGTAGGAAATTGTGTAAGAGGGGAAGTCACTACTAAAAAAGCCTTTGAAACATACAGAAAAAGAATTTATGGAACTACAATGGGTTACCAAATAGTGGAACTGTCAGGCTCTGAAACTGTTTCCAGAGAAGCTGGTGAAAAAGCGATTATTGTATTCGGTAATAAATTTGCCAAACAGGAAGCAGAAAAGCTAATAAATAAAAAATGGAAACCTTCATTAAGTTTAAAATATATGGGTGACATCTTTGAGGAGATATTAACTGAAATTTCTAGAAAAACACCTACAATTGGAAATGAGTTTGATGTTTTAATCAAACAGCCTAAATTCAATAAATCAGAAGCTCAAAGACATCTTAATGTAAGTATTGACAAGGATATTAAGGTTTTATCTAAATTCAGACAAAAGCTGCAGGAAGATTTAATCCAAAAAAATAAAGAAATAGCGTTAGCTGATAAAATTATTGATAAGGGAGATATTGGTGAAGTTGTTTCAGTCGATGGAAAAATGCTTCATGTTAAATTAAATAGCAAAACACAGGCTTTTGATGGAAATTGGAAACAGATAGCTAAACCAAATGAAACTGTTTTTATGTTCAGCGACAATGGTGATGCAGAACTTGGAGATAAGGTAGTTATCCAGAATGAAAAATTATGTCTTAAAAAGGACAAATCCAATCTTAAGTGTGATATAATTTTATGTGGTTTATAAAGGGGATTTTTTAAATGAAAATAACATTTTTAGGTACTGGAGGTGGAAGGTTTTCAGCTATCAGTCAACGAAGAATGACTGGCGGTTTTAGAATTGATAATCTGAACGGGAAAAACTATCATGTTGATCCAGGTCCTGGGGCACTTGTTAGAACTTACCAATTCGGATTTGACCCAAGAAACTTAGATGGTGTTTTTGTTTCTCATGCACATACTGACCATTATAATGATGCGGAAATTCTCATTGAAGCCATGACCAGAGGAATGACCAAAGAATATGGTGTTGTTTTAGGAAATAAAAGTGTTCTTGACGGTTATGAGAGATGGGGTCCGGGAATTTCAAATTATCATCAAAGTCATTCTAAAAAATATGTTCTGGAGCCAAATCAGGTTGAAAACATTAATGGCTGTTCTGTTAAAGGTACAAAAACAGTTCATGGTGACCCTGAAGGTGTAGGATTTCAGATTGATTATAAAGGTTTTAAAATATCCTATACTTCAGATACGGGATATTTTGAGGATTTGCATAAATACCATGAAGGAGCAGATATTTTAATAGCTAGTGTACTTAGGCCGGGAAATAAATCTATTAGGGGTCATTTATGTTCACGTAATTTTATTGAGTTATTAAAAGAAGTAAAGCCAAAATTAGCTATTATGACTCACTTTGGTCTTAAAATGTTAAGTATAGATCCAATTGATGAAGCAAAAAGAATAACTAAAGAAAGCGGTGTAAAAACATTAGCTGCTTTTGATGGGATGTCTTTTGAAGTAAATACTCAAAATCCTGCAAGAATTAGAATTAAAACATTAAAAGACGTCAATTCTCAAATTCACAGTTCAAATATTGATTTAAATAGAAGAGAGAGGAAAAATACTTACCAGGCTTCATTAAAAAATGGGGAAAATGATGAGCTTACAATTGGAAGAAACGGTTAGATTTCCAGATTTGAAGGATGAATATATCCGGATCTAATCATATGGTCTGCAAGAACAATAGCTACGCTGGATTGAGCTACAATAGTTGCTCTTGGACAGATACAGGGGTCATGTCTTCCCTGGATACTTATTTCCTCAGCTTCCATTTTTTCCAGATTAACTGTTTTTTGACATTTTGAAATTGAAGGGGTAGGTTTAACTGCGATTCTTGAAATAATAGACATACCATTACTTATTCCACCAATAATTCCTCCGGAACTGTTGGTTGAGGTATAAATTTCATTATCTTCAATATAGTATTCATCATTAATTTCTGATGCACTGCTTGTAGCTACATCAAAACCAAAACCGATTTCCACTCCTTTTACAGCATTTATATTCATTAGAATTCTGGCTAAATCACCATCAAGCCTTTCAAATACTGGTTCTCCAAGTCCTGCAGGAACTCCGACAGCTACTGTTTCAACGATGCCTCCAATTGAATCCCCTTCCTGTTTTTTAGCTAAAATTAATTCTTCCATAGCTTTAGCAGCTTCTAAATCACCACATCTTACGGAATTTTTCTCAACATTTTCTTTTACAGTATCAAAATCATTGCTGTGAGCCATTATGTCACCGATTTGAACAACCTGAGAAACAATTTCGATATTTTTTGTTTTTAAAAGCTTTTTAGCTATTGCTCCTGCAATTACATGACCTATAGTGATTCTTCCGCTTCCGCGACCACCTCCATTGTAGTCATAATTGCCATATTTACTCATCCAACCGTAATCTCCATGAGATGGACGGGGAGTGTTTTTAAACATTGAGTAATCTTTTGAATGCTGATTATTGTTATAAACAATTCCTGTAATAGGTGTTCCGTCAGTTTTACCCTCAAAAATTCCTGATAAAATCTGAACTTCATCTTCTTCTTTACGTGGTGTTGTTACTCCGCTTGTTCCAGGTTTTCGTTTGTCCAGTTCTTTTTGAATATCTTCAGGACTTAATTCAAGATTGGCAGGACATCCGTCAATAACTGCTCCAACAGCTTTTCCGTGACTTGATCCGAAGCTGGTTACTGAAAACATTTTTCCGATTGTATTTCCCATATTTGTTTCTCCAATAAAAATCTTATATTCATAGTAATATAATATAAATTTAATAAATGTTTTGTTGAGTAGTATGAGTGAAAATAATATTAATCTGATTTATGACAAATTACTTAAGACATATTCCTATCAGGGATGGTGGCCTATTATAGGTTATGACGGCTCAAATCCCACTAAGACAGGTGCTGTTAAAGGTTATCATCCAAAAGATTATAGTTTTCCAAGAAATTCAAATGAACAGTTTGAAATTATAATGGGGTCTGTTCTGACTCAGAACACTTCCTGGCCTTCAGTAGAAAAAGCATTAAATAATCTAAGTCTTTTAAGTGATTTTTCAGCTGAAAATATTCTTGAACTGGCTGATTCCTGTGAAGATGAATTTAAAAAAGCTATTCACCCTGCAGGTTATTTTAATCAGAAATTTAATTATCTTAAAAATATTGCCAAATTTTATATTTCTTTAGATGGTGAAATTCCTTCCAGAAAAGAAGTTTTAGCAGTTAAGGGAGTAGGCAATGAAACAGCAGATTCTATTTTACTTTTTGCATATAAACAAAAGCAATTTAAAGTAGATGCCTATACTAAAAGGATATTTTCTTATTTGGGATATTTTGATGAAAAAGAAAAGTATATGAATATTAAAAAATTATTTGAAGATAGTTTTAATGGAGATGTTAATGCATATCAGGAGTATCATGCATTGATTGTTGAGCATGGAAAAAATTACTATCTAAAAAAGCCTTATGGGATTGAAGATACGCTTTTAAGTGAATTTAAAATATGATAAATATTAAGTGTAATATTTTACTAATAATTATGTAGGTGAAAAAATGGTATTTCCAGTTACAAGAATGAGAAGATATAGAAAAAACTCTAAAATCAGAGATATTGTTCGTGAAACTAAATTGGACAAAGAAGATTTGATTTATCCTATTTTTTTCAAAGAAGAACTTGAAGGTGATGAAAAAGAACCTATTGAATCAATGCCTGGAGAATACAGGTATTCTTTAAATGCAGGTATTGAATTTGCAAAACAATTGGAAGAAAAAGGTTTAAAATCAATTATTGTCTTTGGAGTTCCATTACCTGAAAGTAAAGATGAAGTGGCTAGTCCGGATTACTCATCTACAGGAATAGTTCAAAGAGCAATTCGCGAACTTAAAAAACAGACAGATCTTGTTGTTATCGGTGATGTATGTTTATGCCAATACACTTCTCACGGACACTGCGGATTAATTAAAGAAAATGACGATACTGACGACGGAGTGGAAATATTAAATGATGAATCATTGAAATACATTGCTAAAGTAGCTGTTTCTTATGCTAAAGCTGGTGTAGATATAGTGGCTCCTTCTGACATGATGGATGGCAGAGTAGATGCTATCAGAACTGCATTGGATGAAAATGGATTTTATAATGTTATGATCATGTCATATTCAGCAAAATATGCATCTGCATTTTATGAACCATTTAGAGCAGCAGCTGATTCATCACCAACTTGCGGAAACCGTAAAAGTTATCAGATGGATCCTGCAAATGCCTTAGAAGCAATTAGGGAATGTGAACTTGATGTTATTGAAGGTGCTGACTTTTTAATGGTTAAACCTGCTTTACCTTACCTGGATATTATTAAAACAGTCAGAGAAGAATTTACACTACCTTTAGTTAGTTATAATGTAAGTGGGGAATACTCAATGATTATGGCAGCTATTGAAAAAGGATTTTTAACTGAAAATGCAATTTTGGAAAGTTTAATCTCTATTAAAAGAGCAGGATCAGACCTGATAATCACTAACTTTGCATCATATGTGCTTTTAAATGATTTGCTTTAAGTTGATATTATGGATTCAAAAACAATAGCTAAAATAGCTCAAATAGCTTCAGCATTAGAAGTAAGTGGATATCCAAAGCCTGGAAATGTTCATAGAACCCGTGATTTTGAAGATATGGAATTTGAAGACTTTATAATAAGTGGAATTGTAATTGGGGATACTATTGAAAAAGCAACTTCAAAAGTCAATAAAAACTGTCTTCAGAATGCAAGGTTAGGTAAATACATATTGGATGCTGTAAAAGAAACAGATAAATGGATAGCTAATAATACAAATCTTGGAATTGTAATGATGATTACTCCAATAGCCTGCGGGGCAGCTATCAGTGATGATTTTTCTCAGCTCAGAAAAAATACTTCTCAATTAATGGAAGCAACTACTGTGGAAGATGCAGTGGATTTGTATGATGCAATTAACATTGCAGATGCCGGCGGAATGGGTGATCAGGATGAGTATGATGTAGCTAGTGAAAATGCAAAAGAAGAATTAAGGGCAAATAAACAAACTATGTTTGATGTTTTAGAGATTTCTGCACCATGGGACAGATTAGCTAATGAAATGACTACGGGAATGCCTGTTGTTTTTGAAAAAGGTTATCCAACTTACTGTGATTTGAGAAAAACCATGAAAGCTAATGATGCATGTGTTTTAACCTTTTTAACTATTTTATCTGAAATTCCGGATACTTTAATTTCAAGAAAATATGGTGACAAAAAAGCCAGTGAGGTTTCATCTCAGGCTAAGGAATTGCTTTTATTTAAGGATGATGGCAGTTTTTCAGATAAATTAAATGAATTTGATAATTATTTATATGAAAACAAATTAAATCCAGGAACTACTGCTGATTTAACTGCAGCTTCTATTTTTGTCAGCTATCTGGAATCATATTTCTAAATACTTTTTTTCTTTTTTTATTATCTTCAAAGCCCATATTTAAATTAAAATATTTCTTTTCCAATTCCTTTTTTTAAATAAAAGCTATTTTTAGCTAACATTTATAAATTCTATTTACATATATTATAATATTATTTATTATTTAAGGTGTTTAAATGAGTGGGGATATTAAAAAAACCATTAGTGAATTACATATTTATGAGAAAAAACTTTTAAAAGAATTGGAAACTAATCCTGATGCAACTCCTGAGGAAATAGCTAAAAATACGCAAATGGATATTAAATCTGTTATGAGTGCAGCAGGTTCCCTTGCTTCTAAGGATATTATTGAAGTGGATAAGGATGTTGAAGAAGTTATTTCTTTAACTGATAATGGAAATGAATATGCAGATGGGGGACTTCCAGAACGTAAAATCCTTAAAGTATTGTCTTCCAAAAAAGAAATGAACATGGGAGATTTAGCTAAAGATGCTAATATTGATAAAAAAGAAACTAACATAGCTATTGGCTGGTTAGTTCGTAAAAATTGGGCTAAAATCAATAAAGGCATTGTAACTATTACTGAACATGGTCAGGAATCCTTTAAAATATTAGGAACTGATGAAAAGTTATTAAAACATTTGCAGGAAGCTAAAAATTCTATTAAAAGTAATTTACCTCCTGAATTATTAGACGGATTTAAAAAACTTAATGACAGGAAAAATATTTTAAATATTAAAAAGAACACCTCACACTCTTTTAAAATATTAGATAAAGGTGAAGCTATATTAAATGAAGGTTTCACTATTCAAAAACAAGCTACTCAATTAACACACCAACAATTAAAAGACGGGGAATGGAAAGATTTGGAATACCGTCCTTATGATATTAATGCTGAAGCTCCAAAAATTTTCCCAGGTAAAAAACATCCTTTAAGGGAAATTATTGATGAAATCAGAGAAATCTTTTTAAACATGGGATTCAGTGAGGAAAATGGTTCTATTGTAGCTTCTGCATTCTGGAACTTTGATTCTTTATTCCAGCCTCAAGATCATGCAGCCCGTGAAATGCAGGATACTTTTTATGTTAAAAATCCTTTGACATGTGATTTGCCGGATCAGAAATTAGTTGATGAAACTGCTGAAATTCATAATACCGGTGGAGACACAGGTTCTACAGGATGGCAATATGACTGGGATGAGGATGTTGCAAGACAAACAGTTTTAAGAACACATACAACTGGAATCTCAACAAGATATTTATATGAGCATGAAGCTCCGTTTAAAATGTTTTCTGTAGGTAGGGTATTTAGAAGAGAAACTATTACTTATAAACACTTGCCTGAGTTCCATCAGGTAGAAGGGCTTGTTGGCGGTGAAGGTGTTAACTATCAAAACTTAATGGGCTTTTTAAAAGAATTTTATAAAAAATTAGGTTTTGAAGTTAGATTCAGACCTGCTTACTTCCCATACACTTATTTGTCTACTGAATGTGAAGTTTACCTTGAAGATAAGGAAAGCTGGATTGAACTTGGAGGTTCTGGAATGTTCAGACCTGAAGTTCTTAAACCGTTAGGTGTAGATGTTCCTGTTCTTGCGTTTGGTTTAGGTATTGAAAGATTAGCTATGATTAGATATGATATTTCTGATATTCGTATGCTTTATAAAAGTGATATTAAATGGCTTCGTGAATTGCCTACAACAAATGGAGTTAGGTTATAAATGTCAGTTAAGCTCGTTTCTTGGAATGTAAATGGTATCAGAGCAGCCAGTAAAAAGCCAGAGTTTTGGGATTGGTTTAGTAATACTAATGCAGATATTATTAATTTTCAGGAAGTTAGAGCTACTGAAGATTCAATACCTGAAAAGTTAACCAATGTCAGTGGATTTAACTCTTATTTTAATGAAGCTGAAAAGAAAGGATATAGCGGTGTCGGCACATTTTCCAAAATCAAACCTGAAAATGTTATTAGAGGTTTGGGAGTTGAAGCACTGGATAAGGAAGGTCGTGTACTTAGACTTGAATATAGTGATTTTACTCTTTTCAATATTTATTTTCCAAATAGTGGAATGAATGCTAAAAGGTTAGACTATAAAATAGACTTCTGTAATGCTTTGCTTGATTTACTTGAAGATTTAAAAAATCAGGGTCAGAATTTAATCATTACTGGTGATGTCAATATAGCTCATAATCCGATTGATGTTTATAATCCGGATAATTGTGAAGGTAAATCAGGTTATCTTATTGAAGAACGTGAATGGTTAGATGATTTGCTGGCTAGCGGTTTTGTTGATACTTTCAGAATGTTTGATAATTCTGGAGATAATTTTACCTGGTGGAGTTATAGAACTCGTGCAAGAGACCGTAATGCCGGCTGGAGACTGGATTATTTCTTTGTAAATGAAGAATTTAAAAATAAAGTAAAATCAGCAACCATAAAAGATGATGTTTTTGGTTCTGATCATTGTCCGGTTACTTTGGAACTGGATTTATAATATTGTATTCACATCACCGATATTTTCAATAATGGTGATATCTAACTGTTCTTTTCTGATGTATGTTCTGTCTTCTTCTGTAACATCTGAATTAACAAGTATTGCACTCATTCCGGCATTCACGGCTCCAAGTGCATCTTCTTTAAATTTATTTCCAATCATTATTGATTTTTCAGGATCACCATTCATTTTTCTTAGAGCTACATCAAAGATTAATTTATCTGGTTTTTTTGCCCCTACTTCTTCAGAGGTGATTACAGCATCAAAAAAAGAGTACACATTAAGTCTTACTAATTTCTCCCATTGTTTGATTGTAATTCCATTGGAAATAACACCTAAACGATATCCTTGGCTTTTAAGATAAATTAGTGTGTCAATAGTTTCGGCAAATGGTCTTAAAAGAGCTATTTTAACATTATGGTAAGTTATCATACCTAATGCTACAAGCATAGGGTCTTCATGACCTAAAACTACTTCTGTTAAAATATTAAAGTGCTTGCCGTAATTTGAACCTTTTTGTCTTATAATAGTTTTTAAAACACCATAAGCTTCATCTTTATCTAATGGAAGTCCATTGTCTACCATTAATTCAATAGCTGCTTTTCTTGCGGTTTGTGCAAATGTTGATGTGTCAAGTAAAGTATCATCTACATCAAAAAATACAACACGGTCATCATCAGGGTTATTGTGCATCATTATATTTACCTATTATTTTAGTCTTATTTAAAGTTTTATTAGAAAAATGCATCTAAACTTGTTTGTTTTTCTCCTTGTGCTAAATCTTCCAAATCTTGTTTTGTGTAGCCTAATGAGTACATTATTCTTCCAATAGCTGGAATCATCTGATTATTTATGTAGTAATCTCTGTCATATTCCAATCCTTCGCTATAGTCATAAGGAACTGCTCTTTGGCTAATTGAACCTTTTCCTTTTATGATTACATATTGGATAATTGTTCCTTTAGTTATTTTAATTCCGTGTTCTTCCATTTTTTTAGCTGCAATTACATGAGGGCCTATTTGTTTGTATTCATTTAAAGGTTTTGTGATTTGTGTGTGTATTATCAGTTCTTTTCCTTCAATTTTTCCACTTTTTAGTCTTTTTAAAACTTTTTTAACGGTATTGATTGCTTTTTTGGTGTTTCCTTCTTTCAGTATGTCTTTCAGTATGTCTTTTTGTGTTTGTTTAACAATTGGTGCCCAGTCTCTTCTGACTAATTCCAGACCTTTTGCTATGATTTCACCATCTTCAATAACTGCATATCTTTTTTTACTTACAAAGAATCCTCTTCTGTAGAATCCTTCATATTCCAATTCCATAACTTCCGGAAGTGTTGCATTAAGATTGGTTATGAATTTCTGAGCTTGATTTTTAATTTCAGCTTCCAATTCCAGCTGTTCTTTTGTTTCTTTTGGCAATTTTTTTACACCAATTTTATTTTAGTTATTTATTATTATTGCTTTGATAATTTAAATTGTTATTGTTTTGAAATATTTAATTGAGTTAATGTTGTTTGTTTTAGAAATATTGCTTTAAAAATTATTTATTTACTTAAAAAATACTTATAATTTCTTTTCAAATGCTCTTCTTGGTTAATTATTTATTTTATAAGATTATAACATTAAGTAAGGTGATATGTTATGAAAACTCAAAGATTAATTTCCAGCTATGATGAAATAAATGATATTTTCTGTGGAAAAATAGATGGTAAAAATGGCTATTTTGCAAATTATGCAATGAATAAAGGAATTTTTATAAATATTGATAAAAATGGATGTCCAGTATCTGTTTTTATAGATAATGCATCTGATATTTTAAATGTTAAAAAAGAAATTTTAGAAGAATCTGATATTAAAATTGGTATTGGCTGTGATGGTCTTTCAATATACTTTGATATCTTTGTAAATGGGGTAAAAATTTATAATAATGAATTTAAGAATACTTATGGGATTCCAGATCTTAATTTTTTATTAGATAGTAATTATTAAAAGGAATAATACTTCCTTTTTTTATTATCATATATATTTATAATTTATTTTTAATATACTATTAATTGAGTAAATTAATAAATGTGAGAGAATGAATAAAAAAATTATATTTTTTTGGTTTTTGTTTTTATTATTGATTATTCCGATAGCATCAGCTAATGATGCTTCCGAATGGTATGTAGGAACAAATACAACAATTGATGGTGACGGATCACAGGAAAATCCATTTAATAATATGGATTTGGCTTTAAGTCATGCATCAGATAATGACACTGTTTATGTTAATGAAGGAACTTATACTGGAGCTAAAAATACTAATTTAACAATTAACCATGAATTAACTATTCAGGGAATGGGTAATGTAGTATTTGACGGCAATAAATCCAGCAGGATTTTTAATGTTGCCTGTGATAATGTAGTTTTAAATGGATTAACTTTTATTAACGGCAATGGCAGTCTGGAATATGGCGGCGCAATATGCTGGGGTGGAAATAATGGTTTAATTTCCAATTCTGTTTTTGAAAACAATTATGTAGATAAACTTAACTATTCCTATGGTGGAGCCGTTAGTGTATCTAAAGATGCTAAATTGACAATTGATAATTCTACTTTTAAAAATAACATTGCTTATGGTGGAGGAGCTATAGATAGTGAAGGAAAACTGAATGTTGTAAACTGTTATTTTGAAAAAAATACAGCTGTCAATCGTGATGGCGGAGCTATTTCCAATGTTGGTATACTTAAAGTAAGCAACTCTACTTTTGTGAATAATTTTGCATCAAGAAACGGTGGAGCTATTAAAAATATAAATGGTAATTTAAAAGTAAGTAATTCTGTTTTTATAGCAAATCGTGCTGACGGAGTTTATAAAGACTGCTATGGCGGAGCTATCTATCAGTGGGATTGTGCCGATATGGAAATTTACAATTCATCATTTGTTGACAATTATGCAGCAAGAGGTGCAGGAGCTATATTTTCACATAGTGGATATATGGGAGGTTCAGCTTCCGTATTTGTCTATGGGTGCGAATTTATTAATAATTCAGATGTAAACAATGCTATAACTTTAATAGCTACTTCCTGTAATGTATCTAACTCCGTATTTATCAATGATACGGTATACAGCAATTTTACGAAAGTGTACTTTGACAATAACTGGTGGGGGAGCAATAATCCTAATTGGGCATCTACATTAGTTAATATTTTAGTTCCTAAAAGTTTTGCAGTTTTAAATTTCACTGCCAATCCTGAAACTGTTGAAGTCAATGAAAAGATTACTTTAAAGGCTGATTTAGTTTGGAATAAAACTGCAGTACATGCAGATGTTCCTTTAAGAGCTATTAAATTAAATGCAACTGGCGGAGTTTTAGAAAACAATAACAGTACTTTGGATTTCACTACAACATTTAAAAGCAGTGTTGAAAATGATTATACTGTCTATGCATATGTTGATAATGAAATTCAGAAAGTTAATGTTAATGTTAAAAATATTACAAGTATTTTAACAGTTCCTGATGTTGAAATGTATTATCATGACGGAACTAAATTAATCATTAAACTAACTGACAAAACAGGAAAAGCATTAGCTAATAAAAATGTCACTGTTACAATTAACGGAGTTACTATGAATCGTGTAACTGATGAAAAAGGTATTGTTGCAATGTCTATTAATTTAGTTAGCAATATTTACAATGTTACAACCTGTTATATGGAAGATAACATTACAGTTAATTCTATTTTAAATGTCAAATCAACTATTTCAAGTTCTGACATAGTTAAAATATTTAGAAATGAAACCCAGTACAGCGCCAAATTTGTAGATGCTAAAGGTAATTTACTTACCAATGCTAATGTTACATTTAATATTAACGGAGTCTTTTATACCAAAACAACTAATGATAAGGGAATAGCTGGTTTGAATATTAGATTATATCCAGGAAACTATATTATTACGGCTATAAATCCTGTTAATGGTGAACAAATAGGAAACAAGGTAATTGTTAAACCGAATATTGCAGATAATAAAGAACTTGTAAAATACTTTAGAAATGCTTCACAATATTCAGTTAAATTACTTAATAATGACGGCAGTGTTGCTGTGGAAGGTGAAAAAGTAGTATTTAATATTAATGGAGTCTTTTACACTAAAGCAACCAATGCATCAGGTATAGCTACTTTAAATATTAATTTAAACCCTGGAAAATACATTGTCACTGCAATTTACAAAGAGTGCATGGTTTCCAATAATATTACTGTTTTACCAACAGTAATTGCCAAAGACGGAAATATAACTCAGGGAAATTCTTTTGTAGCAACTGTTGTTGATGGGTGTGGAAATCCTTTAGCTAATCAAAGTGTTACTTTCAATATTAACGGAGTATTTTACAATAAAGTATCTAATGACAAAGGTAAAGCCAGTTTGAATATTAGATTAAATCCGGGGGAATATATTATTTCTACTTATTGTAATGATTGTGTAATATCTAATAGGATTTTAGTTATGGCTCCACAGGAGAATAATGTTCCTATTGCTGTTACACATACAGTAAATTCTGTTCTTAAGGAATATGATGACGGATATTATGCGGGCACTCCATTTTTAAATGGTGATAATTATCATGCATATATCTATGATGAAAAGGGGGCTGTTGCAGATGTTATAGAAATTAATCCTCTTACTGGTCAAATTATTGGGAGAGGTTAAAATAATGTCTGATGCTGTAATTGAATTGCAAAATGTCGTTAAAAAATATGATAAGATTGCAGTTGTAAATAATCTGTCTTTAGAAGTTAAAAAAGGCGAAATATTTGGATTTTTAGGTCCAAACGGTGCTGGAAAAAGCACGTCTATTAATATGATGGTAGGATTATTAAAACCTACAAGTGGAAATATATTATTTAATGGAAAGGATTCTTCATATCTTGATGAAAAAGAAATAGGAATTTGTCCGCAGGATGTTGTATTATGGAACAATCTAACTTGCTTTGAAAATTTGTATATGATAGGAAAAATGTATGATATTCCAAAAAAGACTTTAAAAGAAAGGATACTGGTAATTCTTGAAAAATTACATTTGACAGATAAAAAAGATGAATTGGTGTCCTCTTTATCGGGAGGAATGAAACGTAGAATGAATATAGCTATGGCTACTATTCATAATCCATCTGTTGTTGTTTTGGACGAACCATCAGAAGGTTTGGATCCACAGTCTAGAAGATTGCTGTGGGATTATATTCTCCATCAAAAGGAATTAGGCCATACGGTTATTTTAACTACTCATTTAATGGATGAAGCAGACATGTTAAGTGACAGGGTAGCTATTATTGACCATGGTCAATTATTAAAATTAGACACTCCGAAGAAATTAAAACAAATAATTGGTAATGGAGACACTGTTCAACTTGAATTAGATAATTCTGAAGACAATACTAAAATTATCAATAAACTTAAAAGTATTTCTGATTTAAACAATATCTTTGAAGCTGATGAAAAAATAATTCTTGTTTTGTTGGATGCAGTTAAAAAACTTCCTGATATAATACATTTGGTTGAAAGTAATGATTCTAAAATAGTAGATATTAGCATACGTCAAAATACTTTGGAAGATGTATTTATTGAGTTAACAGGAAGACAATTAAGAGAGTGAGTTAAAATGAAAATATTTGATATCGTCCAATTAAATTTTAAACAGTTAATTAGAGATAAGAAAAACTTATTCTTCTTATTATTGTTTCCTGCAGTATTCATGTTAATATTTGGTATCGGTTTTGGAGATAATGTGGAAAGTGATGTGGATATAGCTGTCATTAATCATGACAATGCATCTGGGGTTAATTTAGGAAATGAATTGGTTGGAGTAATTAAAGACTTTAATTCCAGCGAAAATGAAAGTTTATTTACAGTTCATGAGGTTAGCAGTGAAGATAAGGCTCAAAAAATGCTGGAAAACGGATCTGTTTCTACAATTCTGATTATTCCTCAAGGTTTTACTAGTGATATGGGAAATAATATGTCTAGTTTAGGGGAGATTGTAATTAAAGGAAATCCGATTGATGCAGATTATGGTATTGGAAGTAGTGTTATTTCAGGAATTGTTTCAGAATTCTCTAAACAAATTATAAATAAGGTTGCAGGTCAAACTATTCCGGAAATTGAGCTAAAATATGAAGACTTGAATATTTCTTCATCTTCTACCTTTGATTTATATGCACCAGGTTTGATTGTATTTGCAATTTTAATGACTATAACGGTGGTTGCTTCTAATGTAGCTACTGAAGAAGAAAGTGGAATGATTAAACGTTTGAGACTTTCTAAAATGAAAACAAGAGATTATGTACTTGGAAATTTAATTTCATGGTCTTTTGTAGGTGTCATTCAGGTAATTATAATGCTTTTGGTAGCTATTTTAGTTGGATTTAAATGGGAAGGGGGAATTTATACTTTATTCCTGGCCTGTATTGTAGGTATTGTAACTACATTTTCTTCAGTAGCTGTTGCTTTGATAATTGTAGCTTTATCAAAAAATGCAAAACAGGCTTCAAGTATTTCTCCAATTATTGCTGTTCCATTAAGTTTTATCGCAGGAGCATTTATTCCATTACCTGATTGTGTTATAGCTACTATAAATAATCAGCAAATACAGATTTATGAGATTTTACCTTGGAATCAGGCAATTACTGCAATTCGTCAGGTTCTGACTTATGGCCAGGGTTTAGATGCAATAGTTATGAACCTAATAATTATATTAATAATGGGAATTATATTATTAGGTATAAGTATTCTATTGTTTAATAGAAAAATTTCACGGGAAAATTAATTTAAGGTTTGGTTTATTATGGATAAAGAGAATGTGATTTATATTTGCATTATTATTGTAGCATTAGTTGCTTTAGCTATTGTTTCAATTTATGCATTAGAATATTCTCAGGAAAAAACTAATTTGAAGATTATGAGTGATTCTAATTTACATAATGGTGATTCATTTACTTTAAGATTAAGTGATGCTTATAATAAACCAATTAACAATAAATCTGTTGAAATTATTGTAACTGATGTATTAGGTGAAAAAAACAGTTTTAATGTTACAACAGATGCTTGTGGGGAAAATACCTTTGGAATAAATGTTACTCCTGGAATATATTCATTTGATTGTGTTTTTTCAGGTGACAGCAATTATAAACAATCTAGTACATCACAAAACATTTCAGTTTGTGATTACTAGCTAATTTCTTTTTTAGAAAAATCCAAATTTTTCTTATTTTGAAAGGCAAATAAAACATTTATATATAATGAAAGAGTAATATTTTATTATCATTATTCTTTAAGACTCTTTATTGCTCTCAAGATTTAAATTGTTATTTATCTTCTTGTCACAACAGTTTAAATGAAAGAGGCTTAATGACGCGATTATTATTTAATTATATTTATTAGGTGAAATAATGGCAATTTCTCAAGGAAAATCAACTAGATTACCATCCGGTGCAAGGAATGTTGCAAACCGTGGAAAAAGGAAAGCTGAATTAGGTAGAGACCCAGCTGAAACTAGAGTAGATGAAAAAAGATTGAAAAAAATCAGAACCCGTGGCGGAAACGAAAAACTCAGATTAGCTACTGCTAATAAAATAAATTTAACTGATCCTGCTACTGGTAAATCCCAAGTTGTAGATGTTTTAGGTGTAATTGAAAACTCTGCAAACCCAAACTACGTAAGAAGGAACATCATTACCAAAGGTGCTATTGTAGAAACTCCTGAAGGTAATGCAAAAGTAACCTCTAGACCTGGTCAAGACGGTGTACTTAACGGAATTTTAATTTAAATAATTTATTTTATTTAAATTTACTTTTTTTACTAAAATTAGAAGATTAGCTTGTAAAATTTCTTTTTATACTTATTTTAGATTTATACTTTATTTTTTAAAAAAAGGAGTTAAAGGAATTTTCATTCCTTATTTTTTCTTTTCATTAAAAGCACTCCAATTGGCGCACCAATAAGAATACCTATTATCAATCCAATGAATAACGGCACAGCAAATGAACTTTGAGATTCTTCAGTTTGTGTTGGTGCATTCATTATTTTATTTAATCCGTCTTCTATAGTATCATTGTTAACATTGTCAACTACAATAATCCTATCAGATACTTCGGAATGTTTCTTTAAAAATTCATTTCCGCTGTCCTGATAAGCTATCATTAATATGTGTTTGTTTGTGTTGTTTACAGTATGTTCTAAAATATGTTCTACATCAGCCTGTGAAGTAAATTTATAAACACTGATGTTCATTCCATTTGAATCAGCTATGTCTTTAGCTAGCTGTCCGTTTGTTTCATCTGCAATAACCATTGTATCGGCAGTTACATCAACTCCATGTCCGTATACAGCAGATATGATTAAAGGTATTAATAAAATTATAATTAAATATTTTTTATTCATAGTATCACTCATTAATCCTCATTATTTCAGGTTTCATAGTTTTAATTGCACTTATAATAACCACATTTGCAGCTCCTTCAATTATTGATATAAACAAGTAAAATGGGAGCAATGTTGCAAGTAATGCGTTTAAACTCATAGTTCCAGATATTAATAATATAATTATTTGTCCAAGTGTTGCAAATATAATTCCAATTACTGTTCCTCCAAATATTGCAAACTTTTCATTTAAGTCTTTAAATAAATTGTAGAAAAAGTATGTTGTTATAGATATTATAACGCCTATTACTATAAAATTAGCTCCGAGAGAAGTTAATCCACCCATATTCAATGCTAATGCCTGTATAATTAAACTTATAAATGCAACTATACTTGAGGAATGTGGTCCTAATATAATTGCAATTAATGGAATTAAAAAGAAATGAATCGGAACACCGAGAGGTGAAGGAATAGACAGTGATGTAATGATTACTGTAAATACACTAAAAATAGCCATTGAAACAATTTTCTTGTCTTTTTGACTGTCTTTTTGAAATTTATAGAAACATATTGCCATAATTAATATTGTTAAAATCCAGTAGATAAGTGCCTGGTCTATAGTTATTATTCCATCGGGTATATGCATTATATCACTTTTTCATTTATATTCTTATATATTTAAAGGTAATATGTATTTAAGACTTTTTATTACTTTTTTGCCATTTTTCATTGAAAAGTATTACTTTTTAAACATTTTAATTAACTGAATATTATTTATTAGTAGTTTGTTAATATATTCAGTATTACTTTTGATTAAATTATATTTTGATTAAATTGCAGAAGTTTTAACGAATTTTATAATTATTGTTTTGTTGTCGGGTCTTTAAAATTGATTTTTTGAGGTTAAATAAGTTAATATAGATGTTAAGGTATTTTACGCAGGTAGTTTTAAATTTATTTTTAGAAAAGTAATACTTTTTTTAGTTTTTTTTCATAATTCGTAATAATAATATTTATATATGTATTACTTTTCATATTAGATTGTATTCATTTGTTCATGGATACGGATTTAATTAATTAAAAAGGAGGTTTGATTTGATGGTTGTTAAAAATAACGGGAAGCGATTCGTGTTTATATTATTGGTCGTGACATTAATTGCTTTAATGATGGGCAATGTTTGTGCAGAAGATGTTAATGGTACAAATGTTGATACATTAACACCAACTAAATCAATTAATGTAGAGGTTAATTACGAATACGCAAACGATAATAATAATGTAATTCCTGATTTTTATATTTACTCAGGTGAAGACAAAATAGAATACAACAATGAGTTGGTTAGCTCAAACAGATTTGTTCTTACATTTAAGGATAATTCTTCTAATGGGTATAATATAACGGCTTTGACTGCAGGATATATCTCTCAAAGTCAGATTATCAGTGATTCCATTACTTTTAATTTAAAAGCTAGTGATGCATATAAACTTGGTCGTGATGTAACTGCTGATGCAGACAGGTTATTGGACTTTAAAACTGCTGATGATATTCTTGTTGTAACAACAGCAGGAGTTACCAAGTTAAATGGTAAATCAACTGAAGATGCTCTTGAAGCTATTTTAAACTACGGAACTAAAATTAAATATTCAAATGTTTTAATGTTGCGTGACACTGCTGTTAATCCAATTGATTTTGCTTTTATTGTTAAAAGAGGAAATGAATTAAAAGCAGTAATTTATGAAAACGGTTCAAGATCTTATTCTTACTTAGGTACAATTTCTGAAAATATGACCAGAGAACAATGGAATAATTATTTCAAGTCTATTCATGGTCAAAATGCTTGGTCATTTGCAAGTTTAGCTAATGGATGGGTTGCAGGTGTTTCTAGAGAAGTACTTCAGGAAGCAGCATTTCATGGACATATCTGTGAAGGTACACTTGGTGGTTACAGTATTGTCAAAGCTTTAATAAAATATTATCCTCCAGTTCAAGAAACTTTAACTGGTGGAGGATCTCCAGCTGATGTTACTTCCTACAAAATATTAGGAGTTCCTGGAGGCTCTGATGATGATGCAGTACTATTTTTCTTAGATGCTACAATTGGTAAAACTTCATATGTTGGAATTGACACCACTGCAACTGGCGCTACTGAAAACATGATTGGTTTTATTAGATGGGATGCAAAATCATTATCTGGTGATTTAATTATAATGAGTTTTGATTCTAAGAAGATAAAAGCTGATTTTAAAGCCGAAACTGGTATTAATGCTGATGCTGGAAGCTTAGAAGAATTAAAATATTGTACTTGGTGGATTAATAAAATTAATAAAAATCCTGAAGAATTAGCAACATTTTTATATGAATTTACTAATTTAACTGAAGAACAATACTATTATTTGATGGGAACTGCAAAAAGTGTTGTTCATGGTAATGTATCTATTGATCCTATTGATTCTCATGGATTAGATATGAATTATATTTTATCATTAAATTTACCTAAAGCAACAAGAACTGTTTCTTCTAATGGGTCTGCTTCATTATCTGATAAAGAAATGAAAAATATTGCTTATGAAGCATTCAATAAAGCTAATGCTATTTTTAAAAAGGAATTAAATATTAATTTAGGTAAAGATAATGTGGATTTAGGTATATTTACTTCTGCAGGTTATGTTTATTTAAATGGTAAAGAAACTGTTGTAATACGTGATGGACTTCATGAAATTGCTGGTGCAACTCTATACAGTAAAAACTTGTTACAATATCACCAGGCATTATGGAAACCATTATGGTTTACATTTATATTGCGTAATCCTAATTCTGATGTTTTATACTCAGTTTATTTAAGGTATAATCCTGATGGAACATGGTTTGTCGGTGAATTAAATGGAAGTAATGTTGTTGATATTGGGATTGAAACTTTAAACAATTCTGTAAAAGTAAAAGCAATTCAAAAAACTTTCATGCCTGATAAAAATTGGAATAATATTCAATCTATTGCAAATGCATGGAAATCAAATCCTAATTTTGATCAAATAATGGCTTTTTTATACCATAATCATGTTTGTCCGGGTGTACAGCCTGGATTTTTCATAACTGATTATATTCAACAGAATCATCCGTTAGGTGAAAATGAATCATATAATTACATTGCATCTAGTACTTATTGTAAAGATGATAGTTTGACTTATTTGTTAGGTGTATCTCCGGGTATGGGAACTTATTTTGTTCAAAAATTACCTGATTCTGATGTAACTTCTGCATATGTGGAGGGAGCTACTGATGAGGGTGCTTTAGTTATTTGGGATAATAATTTAAATATTGGTCGTGTTGTTATTGTTTCATTTAAATGGCCTAAAGTAGATACTAGTATGTATGCTACTTCTGAAGCAAAACGCGCTGCTCAAATTCAAGCATTCATTGATTTATACAAGGGAATAAATAATCCAAATGTTTTAGAAAAATTTGTTGTTAAAACCAGTGAAGAAAAATGGATTACTGCTGAGCAATTTAATTTATTAAAGTCAGGATCTGGTGAATTAAACACTATGTCTTATATTAAGAGTCTTGACGGTTCAGTAACTAAAGAAGATTTGTTAAAACAGTTAGAAAAGAATAACAATTCAAACACTAATACTAATGTTAACAATAATACTAACTCTAATTCCAACTCTAATGTTAATGAAATATCTCATTCATCAGCAAGCAGTGCAGGTGTTTATAATAATCGTAACACACCGCAAAGTAGTAATTCTAATGTTGGCGATTCAAATAATGCATTAGATCCAAGCAGTGCTGATTTAGGTTCTGATAATGGTAAATCTTATGAAGTTTCTAAAAAATCTCCAGCTAAATCCATTAATCCAGATTATATGCCATATGTAGTAATTGTCATATTAATTGTAGGAATATTAGTTGGTGTAGGTTATATGAAACATAGAAAATAGGAATTTTTGTATTTATGGATTGCATATTAATTTTTTAGTATGCAATTCTTTTAATATTTTTTTGATTTAAATGAATTTTAAAAATATATTATTGTTAATCTCAATAATTTCTCTAATATTTGTTTGTGTAGGTGGAGTAGCTGCACATCCTGGACACGGACATGAATATATTGAAGAGGTTTCTTCATCTTCAGATTCTCCACAGTCAGCTCCTTCACATTCCGGTTCATATCAACAGTCACATTCTTCAGGTGGTTCTTTCGCTTCTCACACTTACCAATCTGAAAGTTCTCAGGGAGTGGCTGAAAAAACACATAGTTCTACTGGCGGAAAATCTGCCGGATCCAGTGTTGATTCACAAAATGAGGTGTCTGATTCTGGAGATATGAATGTTGATGAGGTTAATAATTCAAATACAACAGATAACAGTACTGCAGAGGAGGTAGTTGAAGAAACTAATCCTTTATTTAGCACATCTAATATTCTTATTTACATAGTGGTTTTTTTAACAGGTTTATTTGGTTCAATATGTTTGATGAAATTATTTTTTAAATGAATTTTATTAAATGAAGTTATAAAACATAAAACACCTTTTTAAAAATCATTTTTTTATTTCTTTTTTTATAGGTTTATTAAATAGGTGAAATCCAATATTTTAATTCAACTATAATATTTCAAAAATATATTTCTGATATAACAACTATAATTAAATAGTTGATATTACAGACAATATAACTATAACTTTAATTATTTTTTAGGAGATAAAATGTCAGAAGATAAAATTAGTATGAATCATGGTGCTGGTGGAGAGGTAATGGCTAATTTAATCTCCAGTGCTGTTTTGGATAATATCACTAAAAAAAGTGTTAATGGTGGTATTAGCTTAGACGCTTTAGATGATGGTGCAACTATTCCAATAGGTGACTATGAGATTGTTGTAACTACTGATGGCCATACTATCGACCCGCTATTCTTCCCTGGTGGAGATATTGGTAGGATTTCCGCAGCAGGAACTATTAATGATGTTTCTGTTATGGGTGCTAAACCGCTAGCTATTTCTAATGCGATTATTATGCAAGAGGGTTTCCCTATTGCTGATTTGGACAGGATAATGAAATCCTTAAATGAAACTTGTGAAGAAGTTGATGTTGCTGTTATTACTGGTGATACCAAGGTAATGGAGCAAGGTAAGATTGACGGTATTGTAATGGTAACAACAGGTATTGGAATAGCTAAAAAAGGAGAGATTGTTCGTGATTCTACTTTGGAAGTTGGTGATAAAATAATTGTCACAGGTTCTTTGGGAGATCATGGAATGAGTCTCATGTCTTTTAGGGAAGGTTTCGGTTTTGAAACTGATTTGAAATCTGATACTGCTCCGATGTGGAATGTTGTTAAAAAAGCACTTGATGTAGGTGGAGTTACTGCTATGAAAGACCCTACCCGTGGCGGCTTTGCAAATGCAATTAATGAAATGGCTTCAAAATCTGGAAAAGGTGTTTTACTTCATCAGGAAACAATTCCAATTAAAAAAGAAGTTCATGCAGTTTCTGAAATGTTAGGTATTGATCCCTTTGAAGTGGCTAATGAGGGGAAAGTCGTTATGGGTGTTAAAGCTGATAAGGCTGAGGAAGTTCTTGAAGCAATTAAAACTGAAGAATATGGAAAAGATGCAGCTATTATTGGTGAAGTTATTGAAGGAGATTATGTTGTTGTTGAAACTCCAATTGGTGGGGAAAGAATACTTGAAGCTCCAATAGCCGATCCGGTTCCAAGAGTATGTTAATTAGGTGATATTATGGCAAGTTTATTTACAAGAAGGATTGCAGCTTATCTTGCTGATTTTTTTGTAGTTTCAGCATTTATGTGGATTGTATCATTTGTTTTGTATATGTTAGCAAATCCTTATAGTATAAATTCACTTTATTCTTATTTCCCGTATGTAGTGCCTGTTTTAATAATGGTTTATTTTGTTGTATGTGAAAAGTATAAGGGAGCTACTGTTGGTAAAGCTTTATTATATTTACAGGTTAGATCCAACAACGGAGAATATGTTTCATGGCCGCAAGCTATTGTCCGTAATTTAACTAAAATATATTGGTTCCCAATAATATTTGATTGGGCAATTGGTAAAATATTAGGTAAAAATGATAGAATTTTAAATTCAATTACTAAAACAAGGGTTTTTGATGAATTAAGATAAAAATTTTTTATTTTTCTTTTTTTGGTGTTATTTATGATTAATCGGGTGCAGGTTTTATGGTATTTAAATAAAGATGATTTGGAAAATTATTGCTTGGACTTTAAACCTTATAAATCTCATAAACTTGATGGGTATGAAATTTGTGAGGTAGATGAGGATTTGATTTTTGATTTGTGTGATCGAGATCCTGATAAATTACAACCTATTGATTATTTTAAAAATAAAACTGAAATTAAGAATTATTTAACTGATTATATTACAAATGAAGAATATGAATTAGCTGTCGATTCTCCCGAACTTAAAGATAAAATCAATAAAGCTATTGAAACTATTGATTTTTCAGATGAAGGTTATTATATCAGTGTGGGTTCTGGTGAAATAGGAGATAGTGAAAATAAAATTGTTCATTGGTATGAAGCTCTTAAAAAAGAGTATAACAGTTCTTCAAAGGATAATATATGGGTTTTAATGGTTACTGGTTATGATCCTTATGATTTAAAACCAAGCGGTAAAGTTTTAACTTATGTACTGGCTGATATTTTAAATTTGCATGAATCTTATTTTGATGACATTATTCCAAATAAGGGTCTTTTGGAAATTTCAGAGTGGAATGATATTTTAGATGAAGTATATAAGAAAAATAAATTGTATTTAGGTCTTCATAGAACTGTTTAAAAAATAAAAAGGAGAAATTATACACTGCCTTTAGCAAATTCGCTTGGAGGTATGTACATAATTTCCGCCAGATTTTCGTTTAATAGTTCTCTGTTTATGTCTAAATCTTCAGTATAAACAATAGCTAATGTTCTGTTGTATTTGTCGTAGTGTTTTTTATCATCAATATCTAAATAAACTGTTTTTCCAAGGCATTTTTCTTTAACATAGTCTTTTGCTTCGTGATAGCCCGGTTCTCCTCGTTCAGGAGTGTTTACCTGCACAAATCTGATTTTTCCAATACCTTCTACCCAGATTGTATCTCCGTCTACGACTTTGTAACATTTTCCACTAGCTTCATAGTGTACATTTCGCACTTCATGAGTTTTGGAATCCTCAATATTAAGTGTTCCCTGTGAAGGTGCAGCTGCTACTTCATTATCCATGAAATGCATAGCAGTTGAAACTGCAAATACTCCAACAAATAATATAAGTAATATTAAGGAGAGGTTTCTAGCTTTCATTGTTTTTTATATGGTATTTTAACTTAAATAAATGTTGTGTTTTAATCGTGTATACAGTAACTTTGGAATCTGCAGCTTTTACATTTGTTCGGATTTTTTGTTTTTATAAATGGTTTTTCTCCTTCAAATAAACCATTCATTCTGTCGATTATGAATTTAATTGATTTTTGTGCATCTTCATCAAATTCTTCACTCCAGAATATGTTGTCAGTTCCTCTTTGTCTTAAGGCACCTACAATTTTTCTTTTGTCATTAATCATATTTTTAAATGCAAGACAATATGCTCTGACCTGATTTATTGTTGATCCATATGCTCTGTTTCCTGGTTTGTCATCAATTATCACAAATTCCTCAGGAGTCATCCATATTTCATCTATAAATCCTCTGATTCCATATTCCGGAGAAATTACAAACATTTCTCTTGTTACTGTTTTTTCAGTTTTTGAAAATTCAAGTACTTCATCAAAGGTTGCAGGTGTTGCACTTTCCTGGAACTTCTCTTCTAACTGGTTGTGTATGTTGGTTCCTGTAGTCATAGCCTGTGTTTCACCTACTTTTACTCCCTGGAAGTACTGCAGATATAGCTGATACTCACAATATCCCTGTTGATTTAACCAGCTAATAGGGAAATTGTTTTTACCTTCGATAATTTGGACACCTTTAATATTTGGATGGTATTTAATGTCCAAATCTTTGTTTAAATCAGTGATAATTTTGTTTTCCATATGTAGTATTTTGTTGTTTTTAAAATATAATTCTTTAGTTAAATTTAAATATTATTGTAACTTAATTTTATCTTAATTAATGAAATTTACATTTTGGAGAGATGAAATTGAGTTTTACCAAAAATAAAGATGTAGACAGTGAAGATATTGCAAATAAAGTACAGACTTTTGAAAATATAGTTGGCAGTTCTCTTGTTCAAAAATTAATCAAATCAGCAACTGTAAAATGCAGAAAGTGTGGAAAAAATCCTTTGGAAGTTGCAATTGACTATTATTTAGGTAAAAGATCAGATATATGTTTAAAATGTAGATTGCTTGTTCCGGTAATTAAAACAGTTGTCGGAAACAGCATCAGTATTTTTGGAATGTCAGAAAAAGAATTGATTGATTTAATGCAGGATTCATACTGGACTAAAGGTCTGGTCAGTGTAATAAAAGGTCTTGGAGAAATAGGAATTGAAAAGCCCTTTGTTCCTGCAGCACCTCTTCAGGTTCAATGGGATTTAACAGATGGTGAACTGTCCTTTGAACAGATACATGATGCAATAGAAAAATTAGCTAATTTTGGAGTTGCACATATTACATTTATCGGAAAAACTGATTCATCATTTATTAAACATGCAAATGATGTAGGAATGTATCCCTGCTTAATCAGCAATGGATTTAATCTGGAAAAAATTGATAAATATGTTGATGCAGGAGTTAAATTTGTAGATATTTCTCTGGAAAGCATTAGTCCTAAAAAGCATAATGAAAAATTTGGAATTGATAATTTATGGGAAAATGCAGTTGAATCCATTAAAAAATATAGTGAAAATGATGTTTATGTGGAAGTTTCAACAGAAGTAACTCAGGATAATCTTTTGGAAATTCCTCAAATAATCGAGTTTTTAAAGCAGTTAGGAGTTGGATGGTATAAACTGGATATTATCAATGGAGATTTAAATGATAATCAGAGACTGGAACTGTTTAAGCTAATTTATATGGAAAATATCAATGAAGACATGCAGATATTAACTAATGATCCTCAATTAGGTGATATTACCTCAACAATTCAGTGTAATGGCATGAACATGATTCCAACACATTTCTTTAATTTGAATTATGACAAGGAAGCTATGAAAGAGCTGGGAAATTATATTGGCAGCTGCGGAGCTGGAAGATTTTACATGGCAATAGACGGAAATGGAGATATTTACCCCTGTGATTATTTCAGGAATTTAAAAATAGCTAATATTCGTGATGATTTAGACAGTATGTGGCTAAATAATAATGTTTTATTAAATCTTAGAAATAGAAGCCTTTTAAAAGGAAAGTGCGGATGCTGTGAATCCAAATATATTTGTGGTGGATGTCGTAAAAGAGCATTTATGGAAAATAATGATTATTTGTCTGAAGATAATCATTGTTTAAAGGACATTAAGGAAAATATTTTAAATTAGGCAATTTTTATTTTATCAATATATTATAAATAGTTAGTTTAACAAATACTAACTTTAATGAGTGATATAACATTTGATGATTTTGAAATTTTAGCAGAAATTAAAAAATCAATAAAAGAAATGGGTTTTGAAGAGCCAAGCCCAATACAAGAATTAACTATTCCTGAAGCTCTTAAAGGAATTGATATAATAGGACAAGCACAGACAGGTACTGGAAAAACCTTAGCATTTACTGTTCCTTTACTTCAAAAGATTTTTATTCCTGATAATTCTCCACAAGCTATTGTTTTATGCCCTACAAGGGAATTATGTATTCAGGTAGCTGGTGAAATCGGTAAAATAGGTTCCCATATGAAAAAACTTAAAATTTTACCGGTTTATGGTGGTCAGCCTATTGGGAGGCAGATTAGAGTATTAAATAAAGGTGTTCATGTAGTTATTGGAACTCCTGGTCGTGTTTTAGATCATATTGAACGTAAAACTTTAGACTTAAAAGGAATTTCAACTGTAGTATTGGATGAAGCAGATGAAATGTTGGATATGGGTTTCAGAGAGGATATTGAAAAAATATTAAGACACACTCCAAAGCAAAGGCAAACATTACTTTTTTCAGCTACAATGCCTAAGGAAATTAAAAGAATTACTAAATTTTATCAAAAAAAGCCTAAGCATTTAAAAGTAGCTCAAAGTCAGATGACTGTTCCTGAAATAACTCAATACTATTTTGAAACAAAAGAAAGAGATAAACTTGAAAATTTAACTCGTTTAATTGATGTTTATGATATTAATTTAGGCTTGGTATTTTGTAACACTAAAAAAAGGGTTGATTGGGTTGCTAAAAACTTAAGAAACAGAGGTTATGCTGCTGAAGGAATTCATGGAGACATGAATCAGAAATCCCGTGATAAAGTCATGAATAAATTCCGTAATGGAAATATTGAAATCTTAATAGCTACTGATGTTGCTGCACGTGGAATCGATGTACCTAATGTTGAAGTGGTTGTTAACTATGATGTTCCTCAAAATCCTGAATACTATGTTCATAGAATTGGAAGAACTGGTAGAGCAGGTAATATGGGATATGCATTTACCTTTGTTGCAGGTAAAGAAATCTATAGTTTAAGAACTATTAAAAAAGTAACCAAATCTAAAATCAAACAAAGAAAAATTCCATCATATAAAGAAATGGAAAATATTAAAAATACTCAGCTAATGAATAGCGTTAAAAACTCCATTGAAAAAGATAATTTGGAAAAATACGTAAAATTAGTTGAAGGTGCTATGGAAGAAGATTTTGATTCTGTAGACATAGCTGCCGCATTATTAAAAATGGTTAAGGAAAATTAATTATTTTCCACCATCAATAATGTCGAATTTTATTTTTTGTTCTTCAAGTTCACGGGTAAAAGATTTAGTCATATCTCCGACACATAATGCCAAAACATTTAATCCTTTACGAGCTGCATTTGCTGTAGCCTGAGGAGCAGCATATTCAATAGTAACTGGGAGATCTAACATATTAGCTACTGCTCTGGAAACAGTTCCTGCAATAGCTACTCTGTCTATTTTTCTGCCGTTAGTTGTTCCCTGTTCATAGACACTTTTAATTAATTCCAGGTTAGCTTTATTAGATCCCCCTTCTTTAATAGTAGGCAGGTTAATAACAACAGCTTCCCCTATGGTCATGTCGATTAAACCGGTAAGATTACTTAATGCTACATCACAGCCTTTTGCAGCATCTCCTAAAACAACACCAGTTGCATCTTCTTCTTTTTTATGAGCATATAAAACACCAGAGTCCATATAAAGACCAACAATTTCATCTTTTTTAAGATCTTCTTTTGCAATAGCTGGCCAGACAGTTTTATAATGATTCATTGTTTCCAAAACAGAATCAGAGTATTTTCTAAGAGAAATAGCATCTCTTTTAACTTTGTCAATACCTTTTTGGGTAATTTTATATGGTGATCTGCCATCTTTAGATGTTATATACTCCTGTTCAATAAGTGTCTTAATATTTTCTGAAACAGCCTGAATGGTGATACCTAAAGTTTTTGCCAAATCTTTTTGTTTAAGATGAGGGTTTTGCTTTGAGATTTCACTTAAAATTTGAAAATGTGTTAAGGCACCTCTTTTTTTAAATGCTTTCATTTTTTCATTCCTCAATTTTTTCAATGATAATTAATTTTGATTTAATGTTATATTTAATTTGCTATTTTTCCTTGTAACTTTTTATTAAATTTATCAAGAAATTCTGATTTTTTTTCATTTGGAATGTAGGCTCCGCAAGCTATTGCATGGCCTCCACCGGTACCTCCAACTTCTTTTGCGATTTCACGCATTATATTACCGAAGTGAATTCCGTCATAAGCTAAAAGTTTGGAGCATCTAAGTGAGACTTTGATTTGGTTATTTTTTGGTTTACTGAATCCTAAAATAGGTTTTTTCCAATTGCAGTAACCTAAAACCATACCAGTTATTGTACCGATGATATTGGAAGCTATATCTTCATCAAAGTCACTGCAGTCAAAATATTGGAAATTATCAAGTTCAATAATTTCTGAGTGGTAATTATCTGCAACTTTGCTGATGGAAGTGGCCAAATTATATTTGTGTGTTTTACTGACTTCTTCTAAAGAATCCAGAGCAACAATTCTGTCTCCTTTAAGAATATCTACTCCAATAGCTTCTTCACGGTTTCTGCCACAGGCATTCATAGCTGTTGAAAATTCAGAACCGTCTCTTAGAAAACTTCCTTCCTCTTCATTTAAGAAGGTGTATGCATCTCCGACAATCAGTTTAGGAACATATTTAAGGTATTTTGGAGGAACTCTTTTGGAAATCATTCTGCTTAAAAATTTCTTGATTTCCATTTTGTCCTCTTCAGTTACCTCTGACAATGTTTTTCTGTTGTGTTTTTCATCAACTCCCAATTCTTCCAAAACAACTTTAGCTTCCTGCTGATTGTTGGTTATCGGTAACTTAACATCACTGAAATAAGAGAGTGCAACGTATAACGGTCTGGTACTGCGTCCATAGATGTTTAAATCATTTTTAGTTACTTTCAAAAGACCTTCATTAATTGCATCTTCCTGGATAATTTCATTTAATCCTTCAAAATGTCCTGTTTTATTGTTTTGCATATCTCCAATAGCTGACAGGACACCAATCCAGCTCAAATCCTTAAAGCCAAATGTTTTAGCTAAGAAATAACACAATCCTCCACCGCAAATATAATATGATCCATCAATACCATAAAACATCGGATTAATTTCTAAATAAGTATATGCTTTGTCATTTTTATAGTTGATGTCTCTTAATGGTGGGTGGTGGTCTAAAATCAGTATTTTCTGATTGTCTTTTGCATTTTTGTCAACTCCCTGACCAGATCCTAAATCTGAAAAAATTGTTAATTCATGATCCAGATTCAGGTCTTCTATTTCATCCAAGTTAACAAATTCAATTTCATAATCCTTGTTTAAACGGTCCAATATTATAGATAGAATTGCACCGGAGCAGATTCCGTCACAGTCAGTATGTGTATAAATTTTAATGTTGTTGTTAGATTCGATTAACTGTTTAGCTTCAAGAAACTGCTCCTGCATTTCATTTGGTATTTCCATCATTGTTTTATTTCCTGTAGTTTTAAACTGATTTCTTTTAAAAGCTCTAATTTGGATTTATCACTTTCAACTAAGATACGTCCTGATTTTTCATACCATTTGCTGGGATATGCTCTTTCTTTTTGAGTGCTGTAAGGTAAATTAAGTCTTTTTAGAGCTTTTTCAATATCCTGCAGTTTTGGGTCTTCTACAGCTATTTCTTTTGATACTTTTCTGCCTTCATTTAAAGAGAGGTTTTTATCCAGATACTGTGGCCATACTGTAATCATATTAATTCACCTTCAAATTTAATGATTCTTTTTTATTTGTGTTTCAAATATTTCTAAAGCATTTTTAACAACTAAATCCATATTGTAATATTTGTATTGAGCTAGACGTCCTGCAAATATTACGTTTTCTTCTTTATCCATTTCTTTTTTGTACTGCTGGAATTTGTCAAGGTATTCCTGAGTAGGATACGGATAACATAATTCTCCATTGAATCCGGGATATTCCTTCATAATTGCAGTTTTGCCTTCAACATCCTGCATGGTTAATTTTTTAAACTCAGTAATACGGGTAAAGTATGGATGATTCGGATAATTGACAACACCAACTTCCTGATAGGAATCTTCGTCTAAAACTTCATATACAAAGTTCAGACATCTGTATAATAATTCCCCGTATTTGTAACTGTAAAAATAATCAATAGGCCCTGTGTAGATTAAAGTATCATACTCAATATCTTTTAAATAATCCTTATAATCAGTATTTAAGACGACTTTGATTTTATCATTGTCAATCATCTTTTCACACATTTTAGTAAAACCTTCTTTCGGCATTCCCTGATATGTGTCTTCAAAGTATCTTGTATCATGATTAAACCTGAAGGGGATTCTTGAAATTACTGACGGATCAAGATTTGCTGCTGAGGTTCCCCACTGTTTTTGAGTGTAGTTTTTAAAAAGCTTATTGTAAATGTCACGACCTGCATTTTTTAAAACAACATCTTCACTTGATTTGATTTCATCAATATCTTCTTTGTGCTCTTCAATCCATTTTTTCATAGATTCTTCATCTAAATCAAGGTCATATAAAGCATTTAAAGTATCTATGCAGATAGGCATAGGTACTAATTTTCCGTCTACATTACTTAAAACATGATGTTCGTAGTCTAACCATTCAGTAAACTCGGACAAGTATTCGTAAACGATTTTTTCATTGGTATGGAAGATATGAGGTCCGTATTTTTGTATTAAAATGCCGTCTTCGTAGAAATCATAAATATTTCCGCCGATATGATTTCTTTTTTCAATAATCAGAACTTCTTCATTAAGCTGGTTAGCTATTCTTTCAGCTATTGTTAAACCGGAAAGACCAGCTCCAACAATTACATATTTCATTGATATTTACTCCTTGTGTATTTTAATTGCAGATTCAATAGCTGTTGTCATGGAAGATAATAACATTTTGGTTTTTAAATCGCTTTTATGAATCCTTTTAAGCTTTTCCACTTTGCTTAACAGTAATCTGTTTTCGTTTTTGGTAAACGGTGAATTTTTCCATGTATGCATCCAGTAAATTAAATGAGGATTAACTGAAATTGTTTGAATATCTTTGGAAAACCTTTCAGTGCACTGTCTGGCATAAATATATGAGTCCATTAAATCGCTGAGGAATCTGACATTTACATTATTGGTAATTGACTTGTCATCAGGCAAATCACGTACATAATAGTCATAGCACATGAAATTATTCAAATATACAATTCCGTCAGCTTTAAGAAGAGTTTCTAAAGTAAATGCCAAATCGTCCCCGGAAACAAATGGCTGATAACGGATATTTTTATCCATAATAAGTTCCCTTTTAAAGATTTTACTCCAGACAGAAGGAGCCATTTTCAATAAATCAGGTTCTTCTTTAATGCTCTTAACATGGATAACATCAACAGGTTCGTTTCTTTCATATTTTCCCTGAATATTTTTGCCGTATAAAGCATGTTCTAAAATGTGGTCCCAAACATAATCCGGAACATTTAAAGGATTTGCTGTTTCAAATGTTTCATCAGGATAAGCGCTTTCCAAATCATCCAAATAAGGGGAATATGATTTCTGAACAGTTTCACCGTAAGTGTAGATTCTTCTAAATCTGCCAAAAGCCATATCTGCATCATATTTGGTTACGGCATTGTATAATACTTCACAGGCATCTAATGTGTATCTGTCATCAGGATCTAAAAACATAATGTAATCGCCGCTGCATTCTTCAATACCTCTGTTACGGGGACCGTTAGCTGCACCAGTATTTTTTTCCAGGTGGATAGCCTTACAGCAGTCATATTTTTCATCATATTCATCAATAATCTTTCCACTTTCATCAGTAGAACAGTCATCTACCATAATGATTTCTAAATTTTCATTTCCTATTGTTTGGTTGATTAAAGAATCAATTCCTCCTCTTAAATGAGGGCCGACATTAAAAATAGGTAGAATAATACTTATTTTATCTTTCATGTGAATTTCTCCAGGTTTTGAATAATAACTCCATCATATCACGAACAGTGTAAGTATCAGGATATATATAATTAATATTGTACTGGTCTAAAATTTTACCGGTAATGGGACCAATACAGACAGTTAATAAATTATTTGAAAGTAAATCAGCTAATTTTTCTTTGTTTTTAGATATTTTAAAGAAATTGGTAACAGTTAAAGGACTGGTAAAAGTAATTGCATCAATTTCATTATTTTCTATTTTAACTATCAAATCACTGATTTTATCTTCATCCATTGGGAATAATGATTTGTAAGCTTCAGCAAGTATAACTTTATTGTTAAGCTTTTCTAAGCCTTCCGGCAGAACAGGTCTTGCAGAAGCAGTTCTGGGAATTCCAATGGTCTGATTTGTAATATTTCTTTTTTCAAATTCCTCTAAAAGACCTTCTGCTGTAAAATCTTCAGGTATTAAATCAACTTTAACGCCCTGTTCACTGGCTATTTTTCCGGTTTTATTTCCAATTACAGCTACTTTACAATCTAAATTTTTTAAAAAATCAGGATAAAAAAGATTTAGTGAAGTAATTGTAGTTGGAGAGGTAAAAACAATCCAATCCAGCAAATCTTTATTAGCTATTAAATTCTTTAAAGATTCACTATTAACCGGTTTTAAATCTAAGGTAGGAGCTAGAATATATTGGCCTCCTAACTCTTCAACAATCTTACAGGCTGCTTTAGATCTGTCAGCAGGCCTTGTAATTGCAACAATGGGTCTTGACATTTAATTTACTCCAAATAATTTAATAATATTATAATTTTTGATTTTATTAGTTAATATTATTTATGTATTATTTGTTGTTAATAATTAAAAATTACAAAATGGTAAAGTGAATTGCTACAAAGTAGTAAAGTAAAATACTACAAAATGGTAAAGTGAATTGCTACAAAATGGTAAAGTATATTACTACAAAGTAGTAAAGTAAAACTATGTAAAATAATAAAGTAGGTTGTGTTTTATAATGAAAAATTACTTAAAAAGATATCTTGATGATGAAATTGAAAAATATCTTGAGGTTATTGGTGCAATTCTTATAGTGGGTCCAAAATGGTGTGGAAAAACAACAACTGGAGAACACCATGCTAAAAGTATTATTAAATTACAAGATAAAGATAAAATTAAATCCTACTTAAAATGGGCAGATATTAAACCCTCAAAACTTTTAGAAGGTGAAAAACCTAGATTAATTGATGAATGGCAAATAGCTCCAGTATTATGGGATGCAGTTAGAAATAGTGTTGATGAATTAGGGGGGGAAGGATTGTATATTTTAACAGGATCTACAATTGTTGAGGATTCTGAAATAATGCATTCTGGTACTGGTAGAATTCATAAATTAATGATGAGACCAATGAGTTTGTATGAAAGTGGCGAATCTAATGGTCAAATTTCACTTGTAGATTTATTTTATTCACCTAATTTGGATATTGATGGAATTACATCAGATTTATCAATTGAAGAGTTAATATTTGTAACTTGTAGGGGGGGATGGCCAGAATCATTAAATAAAAAATCTAAAGAAGCCCAATTATTACTTCCATATGTTTATGTGGATAGCATATGTGAAAATGATGCATCATTAATTGATGGTGTTAAAAGAGATCCGAATAGAGTTAAAACTATCTTGGCATCATATGCAAGAAATATTTCAGAATCTACAAAAGATTCAACAATAATTTCAGATATTAATGCAAATTTTGAGGATATTAGTAAAACAACTTATTATCAATATATTGATGTTTTAAAAAGATTATATGTAATTGATAATGTAAAAGCATGGTCTCCAAATATCCGGTCTAAAACAAGTATTAGAACTAGCTCTAAAAAACAATTCATAGATCCTTCTATTGCTGTAGCAGCACTTGGACTGACTCCCGAATTGTTAATGGATGATTTAAACACTTTTGGATTTATTTTTGAAAACTTATGTATAAGGGATTTAAAAGTTTATTCAAGTGCTATTGGAGGAAGGGTTTCATTTTATAGAGATAGATCCAATCTTGAAATCGATTGTGTATTACATTTAAAAGATGGTAAATATGCATTAATCGAATTTAAATTAGGTAGTATGGAAGAAGAAAAAGGTGCAAAAAATTTACTCAAATTAAACGATTCAATAGCGAGAAAAAACATGAAACAACCTTCATTTTTAGCTATTATCACTGGTGGGGAATTAGCATATACTAGGAAAGATGGAGTTAAAGTAATTCCTATAGGCTGTTTAAGATAATTTTAGTTAGTATTTGTGTTTAATTAATAGTTTAATTGTAATCTTGACTATTTTCAGGTAATCATATATTAGTTTATTCTAATAAAATTAATAAGATACAAAAATTAATAATAAATTATAAAGATGGGGTCTGGCTATGTACAAAATATCTATGATTATACCTGTTTATAATGCGGAAAAATACCTGAAAAGAACAATAAATTCAATTATTAATCAGAGTATCGGTTTTGAAAATATTGAACTTATTTTAGCAGATGATAATTCTCAGGATAACTCAAAAAGCATTATAGAAGAATATGTAGCTAAATATGATAATGTAATTGGTATTTACTCTGATAAAAACCATGGATTTCCGGGATTTGGAAGAAATAAGGGTATTGAAATAGCTAGTGGCCAATATATTATGTTTTCAGATAATGATGATGAACATGACAAAGATTTATGTCTGAAATTGTACGAAGCCATTGTTTCAGAAGATGCTGACATAGCTTCCTGTGATAAAGTTAAAAGAGATAATATTAAGGATATTCCAGTATCTGAAAAGTATGTTGGCGGAAAGTTAAGTTCCAATGGGAATATTATAGTCTCAAATGATAATCTGGCATATTTTGAAGATATAACTATCTGGAATAAGATTTTTAAAAAAGAAATCATTGCAGATAATAATATAAGATTTGTAGAAAACATGCTGGCTGAAGACTTGCTTTTTTGTCTGGAAGTCTTTTTCAACTCATCTAAATTAGTTTATTTGGAAAAATATTATGGATACTTTTGGGATATGCATGAAGAGTCATTATCTCATGAATGCAGTCCGAAGCATGTGGAAAACTTACTTAATTCAGTTCCTGAAATGTTTAAAATTTTAGATAAGTATAATAAAAAAGATTTAGCTAGTTTTTATTTTAAATTCTACTTACGTAATTTGCTCAGATTTTTCATTGATGTAAATACAACTGGAAGTAATTTGAAATCAATGATTAAAAAATTGTATAGCTATGAAAAAGAAGCTGGATTTGGATGCAATGCTAATGAAGGATGGGCAAATATAATTAACTTTTTTATAGTTCACAGATTCTTTAATTTAGCTATTTTAATTATTAAGATTATGAAAGCTTCAAAGGAATCTGCTTTTTTAAGAAAGATTTTTAGATCTGTTTAATTGTTTATGTTGGATATTGTGCTAAATAAGGAATATTGTTTTTATTTTGAATAATTGAAGTGATGTGCAACATTAATTTTTTATATTAACATTTTTAATATATTTATTGTTCATTATAAGGAGGTAATAAATGATAAATTTTAATATTGAAGATGTTCAAAATATTTTAAGAAAGTGTAATGTTAATGATTTGGTGGTTCATCCACATATTTTAGATAATTGGTTTGAACGAGATTATAATTTAAATTATGTTGCAAATTGTTTAGTTAATGAAGTGCCTTTAAGTATTTCAAAAACTTGTGAAAATCGTTTTAAACTTATTTATCCACATGAAAAAAATAAAAATGATGATTTATATATTATTATTGTAATTGATGACTTTGATAATGTAGAAGTTTTAACAGTATATTCATTTAATAAAAGGAGGCGTGAGCGTGATATTGAACGAAAATAGTACTGTATTAAAGTATATGTATGATTATTCTTCAGATGTTTTAGGAGTTAAAGTCAAAAATGATTTTATTTATCATGAAACCGTTGAACTGGAAGATGGTGTATTATTGGATTTTGATAAAAATGATGTGCCAGTTTCTTTAGAAATTATGGATGCTTCTAAAAGATTCAACATTCCAAAATCTTCATTAAATGATTTAAAATTTTTTAATATGACTGTTGTTGTTGATAATAAATTTATTACAATTAATGTTGTTATTGGTGTTTTAATTCATAATAATGAAAATAAACAGATTTTAGAATCATTTACTGTTAATAAATATGGAATTCCAAATATAACTGCTGATTTAACTATTTAAACTATTTTTTTTATCATTCTGAAAAATTGTCTTGATTTTTGAATATTGCAGTTAACTGCAATTATATGGCTTTTTATTTAATAATTGATGATATAAAAAAATAAGAATATTTAACGGATTTAATTTTTAGTATAATTTTCAAGCATATCTTTTAATTTCATGGCAGTAGCTGGACTCATAACAATTTGTAAATCTGATTCGCTGATTAGCTCAAAATTATCATTTTTATTAATCAATTTGTTGTTTACTATAATTAGCCTGACTTCTTCGTCGTCTCCTCCCACTCCAAATGATGATGCGTGAATGACTTTAGATTCATCTTTAATGTTTATGCTAGAGTTTATTTGTATTTCTTTATTTTTATTTGCCATATTAAAATCCTCCAATTTTGTAATATTTTTTAGTGTTTGTTAAATCTAATTTATCATAGCTATTTTTTGGGTTTTTGGAAGGACAGGTAATATTATATTTTAATTGTCTGTATTCCTGTTTATTGATTAATATCTCTTCATTTAATTCAATTTCTTTTTCTAATTTGTCTAAATCAACATCTTTTGCATTTTCGTCAAAAAGTTTGTCTAATTCTTCATCAGAATATTTTATAAATTCTTCAGTTTCATATGATGATTGTTTTTCAAGTTCTTTTTTGGCCAGATATTCCTGTAGTGCATCTAATTTTTTAACAATTTCTGAATTGAAATTTAATTCGTATTTTGAATTTTTTAAAATCAGTATTTTATTTTCCAGCAGTTTATCAATAAATTTATCTAATGTAGATCTAGATATTTCAGCTCCTATTGCTATTTGTTGTTTGGTATAGCTTTCAAAGGGATTTGCTAATAAATAGTCTAATACTTTTATTTGGGGGCATTTTCCTAAAATTTCTATTAGCATACTTAATCATTCCATGTATAATAATTATACAATTCCCATTAATAAATTTTTGTAAATTGTCTAAATTGAATACATTAGATATTATATCTTTAATTTAATAAATTAATAATGGAGGTGATTAAGTTGTATGGAATTTTGTGAAGAAGAAATTGAAATAAAAATTGTATATGCATTGCATAGGAGAGCATATTACAATAAAAGACACACTCCTATAAAAAATGTATGCAATAGATTATCATATATTCCCTGTAAACAAATAAATAAAGCTGTAAAGAAATTACACAAAAAGGGAATCATTGGTATTAAAAAAACATTTCATGGTGCAGATATCTATTTAAATCACAAGAAAAAAGCTGAAATTCAGGATATTATTTCAACTAAACTATCTGAATTAAATGATTTTTAAAATCATGCGGTTGTGTTTAATTTAAACTATTTTTTTTATCATTCTGAAAAATTGCCTTGATTCTGGAATATTGCAGTTAAATGCAACTATATGGCTTTTTATTTGATGAAAGTATTTTACTTATTTTAAATGTGCAGTTATTATGGTATAGCTGGAAGCATTAACAGTTATTATGCATCCGTCAGCTTCAATGTAATAGTTTTTACCTTTGCGACTTATTTTAGCATTTTTATCTTTAATTTTGGAAATGCAATAGCCAACGACATCATCAGTATCTAATTTGAGGTTTCTTTTAATTCTTCCAACACCCATCTGGGTTGTGTGTATTTTATCTGTGTTTTCAAGCAGGCTCATGTATGTTATTTTTGATGGATGCTACAGATAAATATTTTTCAAAAAATTTTTTATCAATAGTTATCCTATTAAACTCATTATCATCCTATAGGTATATTATGCATTTTCTTTATGATTTGTTATTTAGAAATCTTTCACAATCAGTTTCATAAAGTTCATCAAAATAATCACTAAAAGACTTTTTGGGTAATTTAATACCTTTATTTATCATTCCTTTCCATAAGTCATTTGCATTTTCTTTAGAAATAATGTCTCTTTCAACAGCTTTGGATAAAATCATTGAACTAGTAATAAGTTCAATATCTAAACTTTCAATATATTCTTCCACATCACTTAAATTGTTACTTGCTACAAGCCCATTATTTAAATGAGCTAATGTTATAGCTGCTGATTCACCTGATCCACAAATTTTTCCTGTTTTACTCCATAAACCTTTTTTGATTAAGTTATAAGTAGTGTATTCTTGAGATAAAAAAGATATTTCTTTAATTTCTACAAATCTATTTTTTAAGTTTTTAAAATTTTTTTTTACAATTGCGGGGGTGTTTTCAGCCATGATTTCGGAATATACCTGTTCAGGAATAATGATTTTAGAAAATAATTCCTCTAAAATATTGCCTGCATCCACAAATAAAAAACATTCTAAACAGTCAGTATCGTAGAAAACGGGTTTATTCAAGGTTATCTGCCCCATTATAAAGAACATCATTTCTAAAACTTTTCAATAATATTTCTCTGCGTTTTCCACCAGTTATCTTTTTATTGTCATATGCTTTTTCAGTTAAGCGTATTAATTCTCCTATTGAGGAATATTTCTGATTTTCTGGAGAGGTTTTATAAAGATTAGTGTCATAACCTAATTTGTCTGCTTCTCGTATTATATTTGATTTAAAATTATCGAATTGATTTTTATTAATCCAGTTTAAATTTTTAAGACGAATGAGCATTGTATGGTGGCTGACTTGATAATATTGTTCGCATTTAATTATATCTTCTAAAGACCAGTCTTCAATTTGATTTTTACTTTTGAACCAATATAATGCACTATCTGGCATTAATAATGTTGAAGCAAAATTATCTGCATTTTTTTCACTTTGGCTGTTATTGTTAACTCCACAAACGATGAAATCATCAACATCTTCGTAAAGTAAATGGTATATTTCATGAGCTAATGTAAAATTTTGCCTTCCAAGGGTATGGTTGGTATTAATAAATATTACTTTATCGTCTTTTGTTTTAGAACAGCATCCGCTAATATTCTTTTTCATCGGGAACCAAAGTACTGTTAAATTTTGTATATTATTGTAGACTAAAGAACGTATATTTGCTGAAGCGAAGCTTTCTATACCCCATTCATGTCTTAATGTTTCTGCTAATGCAATACTATTCATTTTTAATCATCACTATCTAATTTTCTTAGTAATTTTAAAAATCCTTTAATTTCATTCATTTTTGCAACTACATTTAAATCCACTTTTTCATCACTACGGAATGCTATGCTTGGTTTTTCATGAGAATCAGTTTCTCCCAATAAATATTCTGGAGAACAATTGTACAATAAGCATAATTTATCAAGCAATGTCATGTTAAAGTTTCTTTCACCATTTTCTATTTTGGAAAGGTTGCTTTGAGTAATTCCCAAATAATTAGAAACTTGTTCTTGGGTGTATCCGTTTTCCCTTCTTAATTTATTTAAAGTGGTTCCGACAATATTTTCCATTCTTTCATCTCCTTTGGTATTCCTTATTTTGTAATAAAAAATATATAAATATTTTGATTAATAATATGACAATATTGTAAGAAAAGAATAATTTTGATTTTCATATGGTAAATTAACATGTAAAATACTATAAAACAGTATAATATATTTTTGTTTTGAAATAATTCATGTGATGTTGGTATATATTAATAAATATTGTGGCACTGATTTTAAAATAATTTTTTAAGTATTATTAATAATAAAAAAATCATTTATGTTATTTTTAAGGTATTTTTATTTATTTGGTTAATTTTTTTACTTTCAGTATGGTGATTAAATTACACAATTTTATTGTTCTGATATTTTTTCATAGTGTTTAGGAAGAATTTTACTTTATAATTCTTCAGTCTATGTTTTGCTTTAAGGAAATGGCGGTATTTTGAATATTTCTTGAAAAATTAATATGTGATGGAAATTTCTAAGTTAACTCTTTTTAATAATCCTATATTTGTGGTTTTGTTGCTCCTCAGTCATTTAAATATGTGGATTATGATTTTTAAAAGATTTTCAATAAGAAAAATTAAAATTGGGAATAGCTTTTGAGGCTATTCTTTTTAATTAGCTTTTACGATATGGTAATCTCTTAACAGGCCTTCGTATTATTTGCAAGCTATTTTTGTTTTGAAAATAGATTTTTTTGTTGTGAGTATATGCTAGATATCTTGAAGGATAATAATCATGGAAATCTATTTTCAATTAATCTTATTGTTTTTGTACCTTATAAATGTTTTCCCATTTTGTGTAATTTTCTTCTTAAAATGTGTATTTATAGTGAAGCAAATTAGCTTGCATAAAACAAAAAGAATTTGGATTTTCTTTAAAAAGCAGTTTAAATTTAAAATGGGAAATTAATATTTTCCCATATAAGTTCCTATTTTGTAATTTCCATTTGAATCTGTGCCTGCATAGGTATAATACCCGTCTCCGCCTAAAACATATTTTTCTCCAGCAGATGTTTCAATTAATCTGTCTTCCAGATCATCACCTAAAATTTTATAATTTCCGAAGGTTGGTGAATATTCAGGATAATCATCGGATACATCTTCAACAGCACTGTTGGATTCTGCAGGATCATTTTCATATAAATGGAATTCTGTAGTGGATATTGAAAGAGTATCATTAATAATATAAGCTGCAAACAGTGCAGATACTATAATTGCAATTCCGCAGATTATTAAAACAGTACGGTCTTTCATAAAATCACCCCTTAAACTCCAGGCCATTTAAATAGCTTTGTGCTTGTGAATTACTTTCATTAACACTTATCTGAACTACTTTACTGTTTACAGGAACGAAATAATCTTTCTGATTGCTGCCATCACAGGTATATGAAACAATAATTGCCTTTTTGTTTTTAAATGAACCCATCTGGACACTGATGTTGCTGCAGCCGTCAAGCTGGTAATCTGCTGTTGTGCCTGTAATCGTGCTTTCATCATTGTATAGCTGATTAAACCTTTCTTCTGAATCAGGACTTATTGCAATAAATATGACATTACTTTGGTTTTCATCACTTAAAGACAATGAACCGAAGGAATCATCATAGTAACCTCCATCAATAGGTGTTGTAATTTTTAACTCATCACATTCAAATGTTTGAGGATAGTTATCTGCAAAAAACAGTGATCCCCAAATAAGCAAAATACAAATTATAGCAGACAGAATCATAATTATTTTAGTATTTTTTTCCATAGATTTGTTTTGTTTACTATTATAAATCAACTTTTTGTTTAAGCTAATAATAATTATATATTATTATTTTCAAAAGCATTAATAATGTTAAATGTAAGTTTTGCATGTGATGATAATTATTCACCATACTTGGCTATTTGTCTTGTTTCACTATTAAAAAATAATATTGGTGATTTTGATGAAATAGAAATTTTTGTATTGGACAGTGGAATCAAAAAAATCAATAAGGAAAAAATAAGGAAAATAGCTCATGATTATGGTGCTGATATTTCATTTATCCATGTTGCAGATATTGAGGAAAAATATAATCTGACTTTAAATAAAATGAGTGTTAAAGGGGATTTTTCACTGGCTACCTATTCCAGATTATTTATAACCAGTCTCCTTCCTGAAACTGTAGATAAAGTAATATATCTTGATTGTGATGCATTGGTTTTAGGTTCATTTAAGGAAATCTGGGATCTGGATTTAAATAATTATCTGGCAGCTGGAGTTTTGGCACTGAACTGTACTGCTGAGGTTAAAAAAGCCATAGACTTAAATGAAGACGATTCCTACATTAATGCTGGAATGCTGTTAATCAACCTTAAACGATGGAGACAGGAAAATGTTGAAAATCAGTTTTTAGAAAAGCTTGTTGAGTTTAACTTAAGAGGCAAACACTTTGGAATGGATCAGGGAGTAATCAACAATGTTTTATCCAAAAATCTCCTTATTTTAAATCCTAAATATAATCTTGAAGGCAGCCTACACAATACTAACTATGACATTACCTTCAAATTAAATGGAAATATACAAAAGAATTACTATTCAAGGGAAGTTCTGGATGATGCAATTGAAAACCCTGTATTTCAGCATTTCTGTGTAGGAAACGGTGAAATCTTCAACAGACCATGGTTAAATAGGCATCATGAAGACAATAAATTATATAAAAAGTATTTTGAGTTAGCTGACTTTGAATTTGACGAAGTATTTGACTATCACCATGTAGCACTTATAAAAAGATTCAACAGATTTTTAGCCAGAAACAAATTAACTTCCTTTCTGATTTGCAAAGTGATTCCGGATAAATTAGCTAAAAAGATAGTTGGAAATAAAATGGAAGTTGACAATCTGACAGATATTGAGAGATGGTAAAAATGACTAAAAGAATCTGTACAGTTGATACAGTATACTCTCTGTTTTTGTATTTTTTAATAAACGGAGTTTCTGATGATGACTTGTTTATATTTTCATCAGGAGTTCCTGAAGATGTTAGAAAAAATATTAATCATGTTTATTTTCCAGCTTCCCGTTTTAAATTCTGTGCTGATGATAATTTAATTAAATTTGCAGTTATGAATTTGGGAGTGTGTTTCAGACAGCTTTACGGCATTCTGAAACTTAGGTTGTTGATGCTGTTTGTTGGAGATGATGTTAAGATATACGGTCATGGGCATATGCAGTTTTCTTATATGTTTTATGAATATGAAAATGCATACCTTATAGAAGACGGTCTTGCTAATTACAGAAAACTGGAAAGTAACTTTATTTCAAACAGGCTTCTTAACTTTTTGGGATTGTATATTAAAGGATCCAAATCAGGATATGGTACACATGAAAACATTAAAAAAGTTTATCTGACTTATGAAGGTTTTTGTGATGTATCATCTAAAGCAGAAATAATTGATTTAAATGCATTGTGGGAGAATCTGTCTTTGGAAGATCATTTAAAGATTTTAAAAATTTTCAATTTCAGTAATCTGGAAAATATTGATGTATTATTGATTACACAGGCATTTAGTGAAGACAATTTAATGGATTTAAATGAGGAAATGAGGATATATTCTGAAATTGTTGAAAAATATCCCAATATTATAATAAAGCCACATCCTCGGGAAGTTAAAGATTATTCTAAAATTTTTCCAGACAATACTGTTTTGGATAAGCATTTTCCAGTAGAGCTGCTGGTTCTGATGGGAATTAAAATAGAAAAAACAGTTACAATCTCTTCAACAGCAGTTCTTCACTTTCCAGCTAGTGAAATAGAAACCTACTGGGGAGATATAAATTCCGGTTATGTTAAAAAATCCCGTGAGGCTTTGGAATGTTTGATTAAAGGTTTGAAAGATTAAAGGTGAGTTTATGGATTTAAGTAAAAAAATGATTGTTGTAGTTTGTTTGGTTATAGTTGTTTTATGTGGAGGAATTATTGCAGCTACATTATTCAGTGAACCTGAAAGTATTGATGAGGTAAATATTACAAATAATAATACAACTGAAGCTGACAGGGAAGTTGCTGAAAGCAGTGATGAGGTCAAAACAGAAAAATCATACGGATACTGTGCAGTTTGTGGAAAAGCTCTTTCAGCTAGTGAAGCTAATGATGAGTACACTCAGGGAAAAGTATGTCACAGCTGTGCAAACAACCCTCCCGGAGGACCTGATTATGCCAATCAGAAACTAAAAGAGGCATATCCTGATGAATATTATTGGTTGGAAATAGGTTATGAGGATAGCTACGAGGAGTAGCTATTTATACTTATAATTAATTTACAGATTTAATTAAAAAGTATTTATATCCAGTTTCAGTGAAATTTTTTAATTCATCAAATATTTCACCAGTTTCAATGGTTATATTTCCATCAATTCCGTTTATAAAGTCTAAAAATTCATCATCAGTTCTGTAAATTGCATTATAATCAGCTTCCAGATTTTCAGAAAAGAAATCCTTTAAAGTAAGTCTGGTTTCTAAAAATGAAAGAGTTTCTCTTATGTAAATTGTTTTATTGGAAGCACATAAGCTATTTAAATCTTTAATCATTTTTTTAATAGTATCATCATTAAAATAGATTAATACTCCAGTAATTATAACAATATCAAAAGGAGCATTAACTAGTAAATCTGCAGTATCTAGTTGGGAAGCGGATAAAACCTGGAAATGGCAGTTATCATAATTATAATTTTCCTTAGCTATTTCAATTAGATCTTCAGAATAATCAATACCTAAATAACTGTCGCACTTGTCATGGAAAACTTCAGCCCATCTGCCAATTCCGCAGCCGATTTCTAAAATTTTTTTATTTTCAAAATCAATTTTATTTAATAATAATTCACTTTCTTCTTTTTGACGTTTTTCAACATTTTCTTTGTCTGAAAATTCAGTTTTAACAAGCAGTGCTTCTTCGTCTTTTTTAGCCCGATTATTGAAAAATTTTTTAATTTTTTCAGAGTCTATTTCTTCAATGTTTCCATAAATTCTACTCATGTTGACCACTTAATATTGAATTAGTTCAAATACTTTAAATATTTTTAGTTTATCAGCTTTAAAAATTAAAGTTTAAATATACATTTTTTAAAATTTTGATATTAATAAATTATTTATATTTATATTGACATAGTGTTAATTTAATTAGTGTGTTTTTCAATAAACATTGGATTGATTTTTATGGATTTTGAAAAAATTTATGCAAAGCTGCCGGATTTTATTAAATATAATAATTATATTTTAGATTTCTTTTTAAAGATTCCTAAAAAGTTACAAAATTTAAATAAAAAATCTAATCAGTTAAATTCACAAAATCAGTTATTGGATTTATTGTTTACTAGTTGTGATATAAGAATAAAAGGTAATTTAAGAAATGTTCAGTTATTGTATATTGAATTGCTTCGTTTTGTAGATAATGTCTGTAAAAAGCATAATATTGATTATTGGCTTGAAGGAGGTACATTAATTGGCGCAGTTCGCCATGGTGGTTTTATTCCATGGGATGATGACATAGATTTGTCTATTATGAGAAAAGACTATGAAAAACTAATTAAAATTCTTCCAGAAGAAATTTCTAAATATGAATACTTCAAAGAAAATTGTGGTTTGTCTTTACTTATTGAAAATCAAAAGAACTATTTTGAAGGATTTAGAAGTGTTTATGATGTTGATGATGAAAATGGTTTTTTAGATGATAATAAATTTTCATTTTTACAAATTGCATGGCTAAAACCTTATGTTAAGATTGATCTATTTCCGAAGGATTACCTTTTAGAAGAAAAGTTGGAATCTTTTAAAAAGGATTATGTGTCAACTAAATATAAGTTTAATCAGGATGTTAAAAATGGTAAAAAAGTTTTTTGGAACGAATTTAATGTAGTAAAAAAAGAATTGGGGTTAGTTAATACTAAGACAAAGTATTTTGCAGATTCAATTGATGTTTTACAGTTAACTTCTGATTTGATTTATGAAACTGATAAGATATTTCCATTGAAAACAATAAAATTTGAAGGATATGAATTTAAATGTCCTAAAGATATTAAACATACCTTGGAAGTTCAATTTGGTAAGAATTTCATGCATATTCCAAAGATTATTGAAAATCATAGTTTAGTTCCATTTATAGAACATCAATTTAGTTCATTTGAGGAAATGGATAAATCATTTTCAAAATCTATTAGTTATTTAAAAGAAATTAATGATAATTTTGATTTTGAATAAATGAGGTTATTTTGAGATTTATTAATAATGTTAATTTAATATTTAATAGGTGATATTGTGTTGAATTTTGCTTTAGGTCCGGTTATGAGTAGTGATTTAGTTTTAAAAGTTGGAAGTGAACAAACTCCTTATTTTAGAACTCCTGAATTTTCTAAAATCACTCTTGAGAATGAAAAATTGATGAAAGAAATGCTTTTTGCAGATGAAGATTCCAAAGTCATATTTTTAACGGGATCTGGAACTTCTGGTATGGAAGCTACTGTGATGAATGTTTTTACAGAAAATGATAAAGTATTAGTAGTCAATGGTGGAGGATTTGGTCAAAGATTTGTGGATTTATGTAAACTTCATAATATTGACTGTGATGATATTAAAATAGATTTTGGATCATGTCTTACTTCCCAAATGTTGGAAGAGTATGATGATAAAGGTTATACGGCATTTATGGTTAATATTTGTGAAACAAGTTCCGGAGTTCATTATGATATTGATTTAATAAGTGATTTCTGTAAAAGAAATAATCTATTTTTAGTTGTTGATGCAGTTAGTTCTTTTTTAGCTGATTATATTAATATGAGTGAGCATGGGGTGGATGTTGTAATAACTGGTTCTCAAAAAGCATTGGCATGCCCTCCAGGAATTGCTATTATAACTTTATCTGGACGTGCTGTAGATAGGGTGAACAATAATTCATGTAAATCAATGTATTTTGATTTAAAAGACATGTTGTTAAATGCTAAGAGAGGTCAAACACCATATACTCCAGCTATTACTATTTTATTACAGATTAATGCGAGATTGAATCAAATTAAAAATGATGGTGGAGTTAAAGTTGAAATTGAGCGAACTACAAATTTAGCTAATGATTTTAGAAATAAAATTAAAGAATTTCCATTTGAAGTTAGATGTAAATGCTTATCTAATGCAGTTACTACGGTTCACTCTAAAGAAATTCTTGATGTAAATCTTGTTGAAATATTAAAAAATGAATATGATATATGGGTTAGTACAGCAAGGGATGATTTATCAAAAGACATGATTTTTAGAGTTGGACATATGGGTGATTTATCTACTGAAGATAATGATACTTTGATTGATGCACTTAGAGATATTCAAAAAAGAGGATTATTCTAATGATTAAAGTTATAACCTATGGTACATATGATTTATTTCATTATGGTCATCAGAGATTACTGGAAAGGGCAAAAGCACTTGGAGACTATTTAATTGTAGGGGTTACTGCTGATGACTTTGATAAAAATAGGGGAAAAATCAATGTACAGCAGTCATTAATGGAAAGAATAGAATCAGTAAGGGCAACAGGACTGGCTGATGAAATTATTATAGAAGAATATGAAGGTCAAAAAATAGATGACATCAAAAGATATGATATTGATATTTTCACTGTAGGATCTGATTGGGTTGGTGAATTTGATTATCTTAATGAATATTGTGATGTTGTTTATTTGGAGAGAACTGAAGGAGTTTCAAGTACAGATATAAGATCAAAAGATAGACAGGTTACATTAGGTTTAGTTGGTGAAGGATTAATCTTAAACAAGTTTTACAATGAAAGCCAGTATGTCAATGGATTAGCTGTTGGGGGAATATGTTCTGGTGATGAAAATCAACTTAAAGACTTTGATGATGATTTAATTTTAACTCGGGATTTTGATGAATTGATAGACAATGTTGAAGCAATATTTATTGTATCTCATCCATCAAAACATTACAAACAAGCAAAAAAGGCACTTGAAAAAGGTGTCCATGTTTTATGTGAATCACCAATCGCTCTTAAAGAAGAAGAACTTTGTGAATTATTCAAACTGGCTAAAAAGAATAATTTGATTTTAATGGATTCAATTAAAACAGCATATTCAACTGCATATAACAGATTGTTGTTACTTGCTAAAAAAGGAAAAATTGGGCAGGTATTATCAGTTGATGCAACCTGTACAAGTTTATCAGATGGATCTAATGATGACTGGAACAGTATAACTGCATGGGGTCCAACAGCTTTATTGCCGGTTTTCCAATTGCTTGGAACTGACTATAAAAATAAAAACATTAATTCTCTTTTGTTAGACAGTGCAGAGAATTTTGATTTATTTACAAAAATAGATTTCACATATCAAAATGCAGTAGCTTCTATAAAAGTTGGAAAAGGAGTTAAATCTGAAGGGGAATTAATAATATCTGGAACAAAAGGATATATTTATGTTCCTGCTCCATGGTGGAAAACAGACTATTTTGAAGTACGTTTTGAAAATCAAAATGAAAATAAGAAATATTTCTACCAGTTAGATGGTGAAGGTATAAGATATGAACTTGTAGCATTTATAAAATCAATTGAATTAAATAAAACAGGTTCATATATTGATATTAATATTTCTAAGGAAATATCTTCAGTAATGGAAGCTTTTGATAATAATAAATTTAATAATTTATGATGGAATTATTTGTAAGGTCCAAAATCGACAGTATTATAAATATGATTGTATCTATCCTCTTTTGGAGGTATTTCCATATAATTATCTCCGTATATTATTTTTAGGTATTTATCATAATCATTTGGGATGTTAACTTCAACATCTTCAAATTTGACTTTTTTTGGAGGGTGGAATATATTTTTTGGAATTGAAACTAATTCATAGGTTGTACTTAAGTTACAAACATTTTCGCAATTTTCATTCCTGTATTTTTCTATAAAATTATTGTTGATTTTTATAATTTTTGTAAAATTTATTCTAAGAATTTTGAAAATAATTTTTAATATTTTCCCCAGTCTTTCTTTGTTTTTGGAGATGTATGCTTCACTATTTGTTATTTCATAACTCCAAATTAATTTCCTTATTAATGTTTGTTTTATTGAAAATATTTTTTTTCTTAATCCGTCATTGGGAATGTTATCCAATACAAAAATATCTAAGCATATTCCTAATGTGAAATCAGTATTCATGTCGTAATATGCTTCTGTTTTTGTTCCTTTTAAATTCCATTGGGAATGGAGCCTACAATAACATTTTTTATTTTTTGAACTTAATAATTCATATTTATCTTGAGGTAATTTTTCTAATATTTCTATTAATCGTTCGTATTCATCTCGGAATAGTATAATATCTATATCATCATCCCATGGAATGAATCCTTGATGTCTTACAGCACCGAGTGCACTGCCTCCATCAAGAAAATATTCTATCTGATTTTCATCACAAACTTTGATGAAATCTTTTAACATCATCAAATAAACATCTTGTAAATGTTTTAAAGTTTTAGGATCATATTCATTGAATTTCTCAGGTAGTTTTATTATAGTCATTTTACACCTTTTAATTACAATTCATTCCAAATCTTATTAAATTCGATTTTAGGGTTTTTATTTTCAATTACTGTATGGTAAACAAAGTCAACAGTTGGACTGTGAATATTATGTTCATCACATATTTTTTTAAACACTTTAGATGTGTTTTTACCTTCAAAAAGCACTCCTGTTGCCTGTTCATCAATTACTATATTTTGTCCAGCTAGAACTCCTAATGTATGATTTCTACTAACTGGGAATAATGATGCAGTAATAATATCTCCAAATCCACAGTATTGATCCACAGTATCTCTTTTTCCACCTAATTTTTCAATAATGTCTTTAGCTTCAAGGAAACTTTTAGTGAAAAATGCTAATTTTGCATTGTAATTAATGTCCATTCCTTCTAAAATCCCCTGTGAAATAGCTATTATGTTTTTAATAATTCCACAAAATTCAGTACCTATAATATCATCATTATAATCTACTTTCATATTGCTTCCATCAAAAACAGATTTAACTAACTCAAAATCGCCTTTTCCTGCAATGGAAGTAGCTGCTGGAAAATTATTCATAATTTCCTTTGCAATATTAGGGCCGGACAGTACATAAGTTGCATTATCAACATATTCATTGATAATCTGGCTCATTGTTTTATGGCTGGATAATTCAATACCTTTTATGGTTGTTATAATTGCACAGTCTGGAGATATTATTTTAGCTAATTTTTCCATCATTTCACGAATGACTGATGATGGAATAGCTAGTATAATAACATCACAATTATGTAATTTTTCTAAATCATCAATTCCGGTTATATTTTCATTTAATTGAAAATTAGGATAATATTTGCTATTTGTATGTTCCTTATTGATTTCATTTATTAATTCTGGGTTCCTGCCCCATAATAAAATGTTATCATTGTTTTTTGAAATGGATTGTGCTAAAGCAGTTCCAAGTGCACCAGCACTAATAATCCCAACTTTAGGTTTCATATACTTTCATTTGATTTTTTTTAGTATAATATCTTTTTGTAAAAGTCGGGAAATATTGTTCAATAATATTATTGTTCATTTTTTTTAAAACAAAACAGGATTTTTCAGACTTTTTCAATTTTTAGTTGATAAAGTATAGAAATCTTCAAATAAATAAAAAACTAATTATCCATTAGCTAATCCATAAAATAAGAATAAGTGGACGGGGCTACACAACCTATCATTTTTACAAAACCCCGTCCAACATAGAAAAGGTGGAGAAATTTCCTACACAATTATCCACCTAATCAATACAAAGCTTTTATAAAATATTTTTTTTGAAGCAGTTCAGAATTTAACTTCAATTGTATATATTTTACTATTACTTAATATATTTTACCTTTTTATTTTCATAAAATCCTTTAATATGCAATACATTATAAAAAATCAGTAAATTATTCCATGTGATTTTACATAATTTAATATGATTGAAATAAATTAGATGTAATTAAAAAGCATTGTCTGTTGTTAGTATGTGTTGTCTTGGTTTGTTACTTAAATTATAGTATTTTCATCACTTATTTTATTCTTATTTTAATATTTTATCTTTAAATCAATTTTTCGGTTAGTTATTAGAAAGAATTATATAATGATTTGGTTTAAATTATTAAATAAGTGTTACTTAAGTTGTGAGGCAGATAATATGGGGAATATAAAAAATTTAAAAATAGAAAATTTCGGATCTATAAAACAGGCAAATATTGATATATCTCCATTAACTATTTTTATTGGCCCTAATAGTTCTGGTAAATCATTCATTGCTCATATTATCCAATGTTTCAACAGTCGTTTTGATAATTATGGGGATATGTTTAATGAGGCTTTAAATTCAACGAAATATTTTGATAAAAGAGCTGAGGAATTATTTTCTAAATTTTCTAATCAAATAAGCAAATATATTAAGGATAATCCTTCTTTATCTTCAGATCCTCTCAAAATTCCTGTTTCAGAATTAAAATATTTAATTGAAAATGGGATTTTAAAATATTTTTCAGAATTATTCGGGGATAAAATTAAAAAGCAATTTGATGTTAAAAACTTAGATGAGTTAATTCAATTTAAAAAAAATTACTTTAAAATTGAAATAAATGATACTATTTTAGTTAAAGAAGCTAATAAAAACTTTAAAATGGAAAGTTCACTTATGGAAGTTCCATCTTCTGAAGAACCGATGATTAATGATGAAATTGTTTTAAAATTTGATAAAAATGATGAAAATATATTAATTAATATGAATTCCTTTTTAATTAATAAATGCTTTGATGATGAAGATGAAATGATTTATTATATGATTTATGCTCTTTTTGGAGTGTCAATATTTGAAGATACACTTTTGAAAAATTCTTATTATATTCCAGCTGAACGATCAATTTTTACTAAAGATAAAACAATAATTTCTAAAAGGATTCAAAATAAGATTGCTTTTTCAAAAAATCAGGAAGATTTTGCACTATCTTTATTTAATTTAAACGGGGATGAAAAAGGCCAATTTTATGATTTGGCGTGTAGTTTTGAAAAAGAACTTTCTGGAGGTCATATTGTTTTAGAAAAAGATGGATTATTTAATAATGTAAAATATTTAGATTTTAATGAAAACATTAAAGTATCTCCGAAATTATTGTCTACTTCTTTAAATGAAATGGCTGCAATTATACTTTATTTGAAATATATATTAAAAGAAGATGATTTATTGATTATTGAAGAACCTGAAGCTCATTTGCATCCAAAAAATCAACGTATTTTAGTTAAGTATTTGGCTGAGGCTATTAATAAGGGGTTAAATGTATTGATTACAACTCATAGTGATTATGTTATCCATCAATTTAATAATCTTATCCGTTTGGGAAATTTAACATCTGATGAAATATTTAAATTAAATTATGATGAAAATAATGTTTTGAATTTTAAGGATGTTAGTATATATCACTTTAAAGAACAGTCAAAATATTCATTTGTTCCAGAAAAAATTGAAGTTAATAATACGGGTTTTACAGAAGATAATTTCTCAAAAATCACAGAAGAATTATATGAAGAGTCTATAGATATAATTAATTTTTAAAAAGGTGATTTTTTGGGATTTAAACAACATTTTGATTGTATTATTATTAAACTAAAAACTAATTTGGATAATAAGTATGATATAATTTTATGTGAATTGACTTTTGGTTCAAAGGATTTGAAAAAAGTCAGACAAAAATTTGAAGATAGTGGAAGTTTAGTTGTAAATGTCATGAAAAATATGGGGGAAGAAATAAATAATATTTCTTGTTTGCTTTTAGGTAAAATAAAAGATAATGGTCAAAGAATAACTTATAAAAATTTGTTGAATCCGGTTTTTATCAAAGGATTTAAAAGGAATGATATTTTTATTAGGAAAGAAAGTTGTGAATATAGTATAAATAATTTTAAATTTAATTAATATTTTTTCAATGTATAAACTACATAAACATAAAAATCAAATATTACAATATGGAAATTAACAGATATTTTTCAATAGCTAAAAGGGAAGTTAAAAGTTCCATTGCAGATAATAGGCGTCTGATTTGTTTAATGTTTTCATTATATGTTATTTCAGCTGTTCTTGCCTGGATTTTTCATGCTCAGTTACTTGAAATTTTAAATCCTTTTTTAGGTGAAATTAAAGCAGAGATGTCAAGGGAGTTTACAATGGATCCTGCTTTGGAACTGTTTATTAACAATGAAACCGCCGGTCTTACAACATATTTTTCATCTGTTTTCTTTGGAATAATGTCATTTGTCAGTGTTATTGTTAATGGAATAGCTATAGGTATTGTTGGCGGAAAAGTAGTAAGTATGGATCCTTTTCGCATGAGTCTGATGTTTATTGCTTTAATTGTTCCTCATGGAATATTTGAAATTCCTGCTTTGATTTTTGAATCAGCAGCTGGTGTTTTGCTGTTTTTGTTTATCTGGAGATTTTTAAAAACAATTGACACTACCAGAAATGATGTTTCCGGTTTTAAATTAAGGGTTAAAAATTCATGGAAGTTAAACAGGATTTATTTAAAACAGTCAGTTGTTCTTATGGTATTTTCCTGTTTTCTGCTGATTATTGCAGCACTTATTGAAGGTCATGTTACTGAACATGTAGGTATGTGGGTTGATTCATTTTTCTGATTGACCCTATCTTTTAAATTAGCTAAAAACTTTTATATCATATTACATTTTGCCGAAAATGATTTTATTGGGCAAATTGCTTATTTTAAATCATCATAAGTTTCACAGTTTTAATGTGTATTGATGAAAAGTATAAAATAAATCTAATGAAAAGTATAAAATAAATTAGATGAAAAGTATAAAAAAGGGATTGTCATGAAAAAATATCTGCCGAGATATACTGATTACGAATTAAAAGAATCGTTAGAATACATGGGTGCAGTATTAATAACTGGTCCGAAGTGGTGTGGAAAGACTACAACAGCTAAACAGCAATGTAAGGACTTAAAAGAGTTACAGCATCCTGTTTATGGAAAATCTTATTTAAAACTTGCAGACACAAATCCTATAGAACTATTGAAAGGTGAAAAACCGATGCTAATTGATGAATGGCAAATGGCGCCGGAACTGTGGGATGCAGTAAGATATTTGGTAGATGAATCAGATGAAGACGGACTTTATATTCTAACAGATTCAGCAATAGTTGATGAAAGTAAAATTATGCATTCAGGAGCAGGCAGAATAAAAAGAATCGTAATGCGGCCAATGAGTTTATATGAAAGCGGCGAATCTACAGGAGCAATATCACTGATGGATTTATTTAATGATGAAGATTTAAACATTGACGGCATAACTTCAAATTTATCAATATCTGATTTGATATTTGCTGCCTGCAGAGGTGGCTGGCCGGAGTCACTAAACAAAAAAACAAAAAAACAGCAATTGGCTATTGTAGCAAATTACATTGATATAATATGCAATAGTGATGTTTCCAAGATAGACGGAGTTAGACGAAATCCTCAAAAGGTAAAAGCTATTTTAAAATCTTATTCCAGAAATATTTCAACACTGGCAACTAAAAAAACACTTATGAAAGATATAAAAACAGAGTATGGGGATATATCAGCACCTACATATAATTCGTATATTGATGCTCTTGAAAGATTATATGTTATTCAAAACATTCCTGCATGGTCACCAAATATCAGATCAGCAAATACTATCAGAAAATCTTCTAAAAAGGAATTCATAGATCCGTCAATAGCTGTAGCAAGTCTTAACTTAACTCCTGAAAAATTATTAAAGGACTTTGAAACATTTGGATTTATATTTGAAAACTTGTGCATACGTGATTTATTGGTTTATTCAAGTTCAGTTAATGGAGAAGTATTGTATTACAATGATGACAGCGGTCTTGAAGCGGATTGTGTAGTATATTTAAGTGATGGGAGATATGCATTAATAGAATTTAAATTAGGCAACAGGGAAATTGATAAGGGAGCAGAAAATTTACTTAAATTAAAAAAATTAATTAAAAATAGTGTTATAAACAAAAAAATTGATTTGGAAGAACCAAGTTTTTTAGCTGTTATAACTGGTGGTGAAATGGCATACACTAGAGATGACGGTGTAAAAGTTATACCGATTGGATGTTTGCGATAAATGTTTTTGTTGGATTGGGGAGTATAATATATATTATAATAATTAATTTTTTGTTCTGTTTTGATTGTATAAATTTTGTTTGGTTAATTAATTAAAATACAAAATCGTTATTTAATCATTAACTTAAACTTTTTTTATTAAAATTTCCAGAATCATATTTTTCCAAATTCTTTTTATATAATCTGTTATTTTTTTCATAAAATTTTATTCAACTTATTTTAAATTTTAACTAATTTTTATTCACTTAATCTCTGAATTAAATGTATATAATTAATATAGTATTTTCTACTAATGTAATAATGTTGAATTAATAACAATAATTTAATTTTATCGCAGTTGATTTTTTATGGCGAAAACGAAAGATAAAAACGAATGGGGAAGTAACCTGTCATTTCTGTTGGCTATGATAGGTTCGGCAGTTGGACTTGGAAATATTTGGCGATATCCTTATGTTTTGTACAGTAATGGTGGTGGAGCATTTTTCATACCGTATATTGTTGCAATTTTGATTATGGGGATTCCCTTTTTAATTTTGGAATATGGTGTTGGATATAATTTCAAATCTTCTTTTCCAAAAGCGGTTAAAAGCATTTCAAAGAAATGGGAGTATTTAGGTTGGTTTTTACCAGTAGCTGTTTTCATGATTCTTATTTATTATTCAGCTATTCTTGGTTGGGACGGATTTTATGTAATTATCTCAGCATTTAAAGGCTGGGGAGCTGATCCAAATGCCTATTTCACAGGCAGTTTCCTTCAGGCAAATGATACTTTAGGTGGTCTTGGTACTTTTGTGCCTTTTGTAGCTATTGCAATGCTTGTAGGATGGGTTATAATGTGGGTCATTTCCCATACTGACTTGGAAAAAGGTTTAGGTAGGGTTTCTAAAGTTTTAGTACCTTTATTATTTGCTATAATGATTTTCATTGTACTTTTCTCTTTAACATTACCTGGAGCAGGTATCGGACTTGCAGAGCTGTACAATCCTGACTGGAGTTTGTTGCTTAACTTCAATATTTGGATGGCTGCATTTGGTCAGATGATATTTTCATTAAGTTTAGGTATGTCTATTGCATTTACCTATGCAAGCTATACCAAGGATGATTCAGATTTGGTTTCCAATGCATTGTGGGTAACTGTAGCTAACTGCGGTTTTGAAAACTTTGCAGCTATTGGTGTGTTTTCAATTCTCGGATATATGTCACTTCAAAGCGGTGTGGCAGTGCCTGATTTGGTAACTCAGGGAACTGGATTGGTATTTATTGTATATCCTACTGTATTTAATGTACTTGGAGATTGGGCTTCTGTAATTGGACCGTTATTCTTCTTTACAGTATATTTAGCTGGTCTGACAAGTATTTTATCAACAATTGAACCTTTATCATTTTCCATCCAAAACAAATTCGGCTGGTCACGTAATAAAACCATGACTGTTTTATGTGTCTTCGGTGCAGCGGTTTCAATGATTTATGCAACGGCTATGGGTTCATATATTCTGGGAATAGCCGATACATTTGTTAATCAGATAGCTATTTTAATTGGTGTTATATTTGAATGTATTGTATTTGCTTGGATATTTAAAGCAGAAAACATTATTCCTAAACTTAATGCAAAAAGCAAATCAATTAAATTAGGTAAATGGTGGCTTGTTGTAGTTAAATATGTATTGCCGATTTTCATTGCAATTGTATGGATTGGAGGAATTTTAGAAGTTATCTCCTCAGGATCCATGTTGGAATTGGCTATTCTGGTTATTTTAACTGTAATTTTACTTGGTGCCACATTTATATTTACTAAACTGCCTGCAAAATCCGGCGAATGGGATGAAGTCAAACAGAGACTTTAATCCTATTTTAATTTTTTATTGAAGTGATATTATGGCAAATGAAAAAAATGAATGGGGAAGCAATATCTCATTTCTGCTGGCTATGATAGGTTCTGCAGTTGGACTTGGTAATATCTGGAGATTTCCTTATGTTCTCTATAGCAATGGTGGAGGAGCATTTTACATTCCATATATTACAGCAGTACTGATTTTAGGTATTCCATTTCTGATTTTGGAATATGGTGTTGGATATAATTTCAAATCTTCTTTTCCAAAGGCAATTAGAAGCATTTCAAAGAAATGGGAATATTTAGGCTGGTTTTTACCGGTAGCTATTTTTATGATTCTGGTTTATTATATTTCCATTCTCGGATGGGACGGATTTTATGTAATTATCTCTGCATTTAAGGGATGGGGAGCAGATCCCAACAATTACTTTACAAATACCTTTTTGCAATCAACAGAATCTGTCAGCGGTATTGCAACTGTTGTGCCGGTAATAGTTGTATCAATTCTTGCAGGATGGTTTATATTGTGGTTTATTTCACACAGAAACCTGGAAGACGGAATAGGCAGGGTTTCAAAAGCACTGGTGCCATTGTTATTTATCATAATGATTGGTATTGTAATATTTTCATTGACATTACCTGGAGCAGGTATCGGACTTTCACAGCTCTTTAATCCTGACTGGAGTTTGCTTGCTGATTTTAATATTTGGATGGCTGCATTTGGTCAGATTATATTCTCCCTAAGTTTGGGAATGTGTATTGCATTTACCTATGCCAGCTATGCTCAGGATGACTCTGATCTGGTTTCAAATGTTTTGTATGTTGCAGTGGCAAACTGCGGTTTTGAAAACTTTGCAGCTATTGGTGTGTTTTCAATTCTCGGATATATGTCACTTCAAAGCGGTGTGGCAGTACCTGATTTGGTAACTCAGGGGACAGGTTTGGTATTTATTGTATATCCTGAAGTATTTAATGTGCTTGGTGGTATAGCTAATATTATCGGACCGTTATTCTTCTTTACAGTATATTTGGCCGGTATAACAAGTGTTTTAGCATTGCTTGAACCGGTATCTGTATCTATTCAAAATAAGTTTGGTTGGTCACGTAATAAAACAGTAACTGTTTTATGTATTATTGGTGGAGCCTGTTCAATGATTTATGCAACAGCTATGGGTTCATATATTCTGGGAATAGCTGATACATTTTTAAATCAGATAGCTCTGCTGATTGGAGTTATATGTGAATGTATACTATTTGCATGGATATTTGATGCAGGTAAAATCATCCCGTCACTTAATAAAAATAGTAAAACCTTAAAAATTGGTAAATGGTGGATAGTTGCAATTAAATATATCATTCCGATTGTTTTAGGATTTGTATGGATTGGTGGGTTGTTTGGAGTTATATCTTCAGGTTCAATTGTAGAATTAAGTATTTTAGCTATTTTAGCTATTCTTTTAGTTAGTTTCACTATTATACTTAAGAAATTACCTGCAAAATCCAAAGATTGGGATGAAACACAGCAAAGACTTTAATGTCTTTTTCTTTTTATTTTATTTTTTTAAACTTCCTGTTTTATAAATTAAAGAGTTATTTTTTAACTTTATATAATTTTTAATAATTAATAATTCTAATTTTTTAAAATTAACTAATTAAGCTTTGTTTTATAAGTTATTGGAAGTGGATTATTATTTTGGTATTTTAAACTTCTATATTTTCCTATTTTGTATAAATTGAATGAATAGCTAAAATGTCAATTTTGACATGTAAAATAATGAACATTAATTAAAATTATCTTTAATTTTTGTACAGTTAACTATAAATAAAACAAAGTCATTAAATAATTATTGTGAAATTATGATAGTGATTTTACTGGAGTTTCACAAAAATCTAAACATTTAAAAAATCTATTATTGGAGGCAAATTCAATGGATGTAGAATTTGAATTTAGCTTTGAAGAGGATGGATTTATGATTTATGTTAAACAAATCAATTAATTAATTTACTGGCTGTTTAAAATAATTAAATATCAAATTCACCTGTTGTGTTTAGTTATATGATGATGGTAATATGTTTACCATTATTATCTTTCTCTTATTTTTCTTTTTGGTGCTGTTTAAAAAATTTATTTTTCAGGTTAATAAAATGGCTCTGTCAAGGACTTTGGTGATTTGAATTTTTAATTTTTAATTTCAAAAAATT